>Ga0182747_1000836_pt1 | contig 26140 bp, 25 predicted proteins | sample eDN3rd30CBELigBY_FD_128526 | JGI IMG/M metagenome (GOLD analysis project Ga0182747, IMG submission 128526) | Enriched backyard soil microbial communities from Emeryville, California, USA - eDNA 3rd pass 30_C BE-Lig BY (version 2) (version 2) | ecosystem: Environmental > Terrestrial > Soil >... | reverse complement strand
TTTTCGCGACATATTTCCGCGATGCCGGTTTCGACGTTCTGGCGATGGAGGGGATCGACACCGCCTTCGGCAATGTCGGGGCGCTGTCGCCGGAATCCGTCTATACCCATATCAAGCGCAGCTTCCTGCCGCATCGGGACAAGGCCGAGGCGATCTATCTGCTCGGCTCGGGCTGGCGGGTGCTGACGATCATCGACCTGCTCGAGCAGGATCTGGGCGTGCCGGTGATCCATCCGGTTCCGGCGCGCTGCTGGGAAATCCAGCTACGACTGGCGATCCGACAACCGGTCCAGGGCTGCGGCCAATTGCTGGCCGAGATGCCCGCAGGCTGATCCGGGGGCCTTCGGGCCACGGAAGCCGGGAAGGCGGCCTGTCGAGGAGAGCAGGCCGAATATCAGACCACAGGGAGGAGAAACACCATGCAGATCGTTCTGCAGGGCCTGCGAAGCCTTGCCGCCGCGCTGGCCATCGCATCATTGCCGACGCTGGCCGCAGCCGAGGCGGATGTCGCGTTCTTCAACGGCAAGACCGTGAACTATGTCGTCCCGACCGAACCGGGCGGCGGCTATGATACCTATGGCCGTCTGGTGGCCGAGTTCATGCAGAAATACCTGCCCGGCTCGACCTTCGTGGTGCGCAATCTTCCGGGCGCCGGCCATATCATCGGCGCCAACCAGATCCATGCCGCGAAGCCGGACGGCCTGACCATTGGCACCTTCAACACCGGCCTCGTCTATGGCCAGATCGCCGGGGTCGACGGCATCCGCTTCGACCTTGAGAAGATGTCCTGGATCGGCAAGGCGGCGACCGATCCGCGCGTGCTGATGGTCTCGTCGAAATCGGGGATCGACAGCGTCGAGCAGCTTCTGGCCAGCAAGTCCCCGGTCCTTTTCGGTGCGACCGGGGTGGGAAGCTCGGACTATGTCGACATGGTGATGCTGGCCGACGCGCTGGAACTGCCGGTCCAGATCATCAGCGGCTATGGCGGCAAGGAAAACGAGATGGGCATGATGCGGGGCGAAATTCAGGGCGTCGTCGGCTCGCGCTCGAGCTATGAGCCCTTCGTGCGCGACGGCAAGGGCAAATGCCCGCGCCATCGCCGCCGAGACCGAGGATTTCGGCGAAATGGTCTGCGCCGCCGCGGGCCATCATCTGGAGGCGCGACTGGCCGCCCATGGTTCCGGCGCGGTCGCAGCCAGCCTTGGCGGGCGGCGGGTGCCCATCCGGCAGAAAGGGCGTAGCTGCGACGGGAGAGAGGAACAGGGTCCGCCTTTGCCAGCTGCCGCCCTGCGCCTCCAGCCGGGAAAACGCCACCTGCGTGCTGGAGGAGCCGATATCGACGCCAAGGCTGAGGAAGCTGGTGAGGGGCGGCGCCTGATCCTCGGGGAAATCATGATCGTGGTCATGGTCGAAAAGGCCCGATCCATGATCGTGCCCTTCCAACTGGCCCCAAAGATGATCCTCGATCCCGTGCCCGTCCTGCGACGATCCCGCGATCACCGCTCGCCGCGCAGATAGTCGCGCACGATCTGGTCGGTCAGCACCATGCGCGGGTCATATTCCGGGGCGTCGTCCAGTTGCTCCAGCGTGTTCAGCCCGATCTGGTTGAAGATCCGGTTGGTCGAAGAGATCAGCCGCACCGGCCGGTCGGGGTCGAGGTTGAAATGCTGGTGGATGGTGTTCGGCGGGATATAGACCACATCCCCCGCTTCCCAGTCAAAGCGCTGGGTCTCATCCCGCGCACGCCATTCGAAGGCGTCATTGTCCACCACCATGTCGCAATCCTGATGGATGTCATAGCCGCACCCCTCGAGGACATAGAAGCATTCCTCGGCCAGATGGCGGTGGCGGCCCGAATGCGAGCCGGGCGGGATGATCTGCATATAGGCGTCGACCGTCTCCATCCGCGTGTTCATCTTGTCGTTGATCAGATGCTTGAGGATGCCCTGCCGCGACATCTCCCACGGCATGTCGTCGGGCCGGATGATCTTCTTGCGCCGGGCATTGCGCGAGGGCGCGTCCTGCGCATCGTCCAGCAGGCGCTGATACAGCCGTTCATTCGCCGCGCCGGTCAGCCAGGCGCCGGTTTCGTCCCATGCCATGTCAGTATCCTCCGCCCGGATGGTTCAGGTCGTCTTCCTCCTCGCGCACCTCGAAGCCTTCGCTTTCCGGGGTGTGATCGACGGATCGCTCGGTGATCGCCTTCTGGAACAGCATGTTGAGGAACATGTACATGGGCTTGGTCTTGATCACCAAGGCCCGCGCCGGCCGGGTCTTCGAGGCATTGAAATGCTGGTGGACGCAGCTGTTGTGAACGACCACCACATCGCCCGCCTGCCAGTCATAGCGGACGCCGTCATGGATCTCGTAGCCGGTGCCGTCGAGGATATAGAACGCGGCCTCGTTCACATGCGCATGTTTCTGCGAACTCGCGCCGGGGGCATATTCCTCGAGATGCAGGTGGAAGGTCTGGGTGATGCCGTCCTTCGGCTCGACATAATGCCGGGTGAAGGCTTGCGGGCCGTCGACGAAGGCGGTCTCCTTCGCGCGCTTGACGCGGGGCATGGAGCGCAGCTTGTCCATCGCCTCCTGCATGTTATAGGCGCCCTGCAGGCTGCGGACGAAGATCCGGTCCTTCTTCTTCTGGTAAAGCTGCGCCTCCTTCTCCTCGCGGGTCAGGTTCTGCGAATTGTGATGCAGGCCGGGGGCCTCGGACGTGTCCGCCATGAATGCCTCCCCCTGCCTATTCGGAACCCGGCATGATAGCCGAGACGCCGCCGTCGACAAAAAGCGTCGTGCCGTCGATGAAGGCCGAATCCTCGGACAGCAGGAACAGGATGGCCCGCGCCAGATCCTCGGGCATGCCGGGGCGGTTGACCAGATTGACCACCGGGCGGGTCGGATCGAACGTGTCCTTGCCGACGGGTGAGCCGATCTTGTTCGGGACCACGCAGTTCACCCGGATATTGTGCTTGGCCAGCTGGATCGCCATCGAGCGCGTCATGTTCGCCACCCCGGCCTTGGCGGCGGTATAGGCAATGGCGCGCGGCCGCCCATAGAAGCCCGAGGTCGAGCCGACATTGACGATCCGCCCTCCCCTTTCGGCCGCGACCATCGCCCGTGCGCAATGCTGCGTCATCAGGAAGGTGCCGGTCAGGGTGACGGCAATCACCCGGTCCCATTCCGCCTTGGTGATGTCCAGAAGGTGCTTGTTGTCGGAAACCGCCACATTGTTCACCAGCATGTCCGGCGCGCCGAAACGCGCGCCCACCTCGGCGAACAGGCGGGCCACGTCCTCCTCCTCGGCGATATTGGCCAGAAAGACCTCGGCCGAGCCGCCGGCGGCGTTGATTTCCCCGGCGATGCGGGCGGCGTTGGTCGCCTCGATATCGACCATGGCGACATGGGCGCCCTGGCTTGCCAGAAGGCGGGCGGTTTCCTCGCCGATATTGCGGCCTGCGCCGGTGACGATGGCCACCTGGCCCGCGAATTGTCCGCTCATTCGGTAACTCCCTCGGATATGGATGTGTTTACAGTCGGTTGGTGGGGCGCCAGCGGTCGAAGCGCCGCTCGATCAGCCGCAGAAGATTGGTCAGGATCACGCCCGCGCCCGCGATCAGGATGATGCCGACCATCAGCTTGTCGGTCTGGAAGGTGGCGCCGGCCTGCGCGATCATGAAACCGATCCCGGCCTGCGCGGCATAAAGCTCGCCCACCACGATCCCGATCAGGGCATGGCCAAGGCCGAGCCGCAGCCCGGTCAGCAGGAACGGCACCGAGGCGGGCAGCACCACGGTCAGGAACATCTGCCGGTCGCTGGCCCCGAAGGAGCGCCCCACCTTCACGAAGTCGCGGTCCACCGACTGCACGCCCGCGATGGTGTTGATCAGGATCGGAAAGATCGCGCTGAGGAAGATGATCGCGAATTTCGACCCGAGGCCGATGCCGAACCAGATGACGATGAGCGGCACCAGCGCGATGCGCGGCGTCGCGTAAAGCGCCGAGATGATCGGATCAAAGGCCGCGTTCAGCCGGCGATACCAGCCGAGCAGGATCCCCAGCGGCACCGCCACCAGAATGGCAAGGCTGTAACCCACCAGCAGTTCCAGCCCCGAGATCGCCAGATGCGGATAGATGCTGCCATCCGCGAACATCTGATAGCCCGCCGACAGGATCCGCGAGGGCGAACTGGTGAACAGCGGATCGGCAAGACCAATCCGCACCGCGATTTCCCACAGAAGCAGCGCCGCAAGCGTCGTGCCCAGCCCGAGCAGCGCGTTTTCATGCCGCAGCAGCCAGAAGGTCAGGGACGGCTCCCGGCGCTGCCTGCCTCCGGTCGCGACCCGGTCGCTCGACATATCGGTCATGGTCATGCCTCCCCTGCGGGCGCGAGGCCCATCTTGCCGGTTTCCTCTTCGATCAGTTGCCAGATATGGCGAAAGATCTCCTGAAACCGCGACGTGTGCTTCAGATCCAGCGTGCGCTGTGGCGGCAGGTCGATATCGACCACCTCCTTGACCTTGGCGGGCCGGGCCGAGAACACGACGACGCGGTTCGAGAGGAAGATCGCCTCGTCGATCTGGTGGGTGATGAACATTGCCGTCTTCTTCGCCCGGTCGAGGATCTTCAGCAGCTCGAACTGCATGTATTCGCGGGTCTGCGCGTCCAGCGCGGCGAAGGGTTCGTCCAGCAGCAGCAGATCGGGGTCCACGGCCAGCGCGCGGGCAATGTTGACGCGCTGGCGCATGCCGCCGGAAAGCTCGCCCGGATAGGCGTCCTCGAAACCCTTCAGCCCGACCAGTTCGACGAAGCGGCGGGCGCGGTCGCGGATCTCGGCCTTGGGCAACCGGCGCTGCAATTCCAGCCCGTAAGCCACGTTGCGCAGCACCGTCCGCCACGGGAACAGCGAATCGTGCTGGAACACCAGGCCCCGGTCGTGACCCGGCCGCGTCACCTTCCGCTCGTCGATGCGGATCTCGCCGCCGTGGATGGTCATCAGCCCGTCCACCGCCGACAGGAAGGTGGATTTTCCGCAGCCGCTGGGGCCGACGATGCTGACCAGCTCGCCCTCGATGATGTCGAGGTCAATGCCGTCCAGCACGCGAAGATCGGTGTTGCTGCGGCTGTTGCGGTAATTCAGGCAAACGCCCCGCGCCCTCAGCTTCACCGGGTTTGAGTGTTCCATGGCTGTCCTCCCGTCCTCCATGAGGCTCAATTCAGACCGGCCAGAACGCCCTCGGCTTCCAGCCCGTCCAGAATGGTCGTGTCGACAAGGCTCGCGGGGTCCACCGACGCGGCGGCGGGAACCGAGGCGGCAAGCTCCTTCAGCACCTCGGCCACGCCCGGCACCGTGGGGCGCAGGTCCATCTGGTAGACATGCTTGCTGAAGTAATCGACCGCCATCGGCAGATTGCCGCCCGGCTCCATCTTCAGGAACTCGGCGGTCACTTCGGTCGCGCCCTCGGGATCAGCGGCAAAGGCGCGCAGCCCCTCGGCCATGGCCTTGTAGAAGCGCTTCACCGCCTCGGGGTTCTTGTCGAGATAACGGCGCGTGGTGGCGAAGGCGGTATTCGGATAGCCTTGGGCGATGGCACCCACATCGGCCATCATGGTCGCGCCCTCGTCGACCAGATCCTGCGCGCCGGGCAGCTGCACCATCAGCCCCTGCACCTGTCCGCTTTTATAGGCCGCAAGGCGCGTGCCCTCATTGCCCAGTTGCAGGATGTTCACGTCGCGCGTGGTCAGGCCCAGATGCTCCAGTGCCAGCCGCGCCGCCACGTCGGTGGACGAGCCATAGCGGCTGATGGCGATGCTCTTGCCGCGCAGATCCTCGGGTTTGGTGATCGCGCCGTCCGTCACCAGCATCATCGGCAGCACATTGGCCATGCCGCCGATGATCACCAGATCGGCCCCGGCTACAGCCGCCGTCACCACCGGAGCATAGCCGTTCTGCGCGATATCGACGGAACCCCCGACCAGCGACTGGGTCAGGACCGAGCCGCCATCGACGAACAGCAATTCGACCTCCAGCCCGTTCTTCTCGAATATGCCGTGTTTCTGGATGTATTGCAGCGGCGCCCCGGTCATGGTGAAACCGTCATAGGCGACGCGCAGCTTGATCGGGTCATCGGCCCGTGCCGCGCCCGCGATCATCATTGCCGCGCAAAAGGCCGCGGCCAGCCCTTTCAACAGTTTACCCATGTTGTCCTCCCCTGGGCGGTTCGCTTGCGAGGGGCCTCCTCTGCCCGCCCCGCAAGATCATGGTTCAGTCGAGCAGGCTTTTCATCCTGTCGCGGTCCATGGTTTTCATCAGCTGGTCGACGAGGCTGTTCAGCGGCACCGGCAGCTTCACCTGCTGGGCAAGGTCGAGCGCCACGTCCATATCCTTCTCGGCCCATTTCCCGGTGCTTTGCCCCCAGCGGGACAGCGAGTTGTTGGCGCCCGAGCTGTATTCCAGCGCCTCGATCAGCGTCGGGATGTCGACGCCCAGGCGCTTGCCGAGGCTCAGCGCCTCGTAATTGGCGCAGATGCAGGACCAGAGCAGCATGTTGTTCACGGTCTTGGCGACCTGTCCCGCGCCGCTGCCGCCGATCAGGAAGATGTTGCGGCCAAAGGCCGACAGAAGCGGGCGGGCCTTTTCCAGCGCCTCGGGCTTGCCGCCCACGAAAATGGTCAGCCGCCCCTCGTCCGCGGCCTTCTGGCCAAGGATCAGCGGCGTGTCGAGCACACCGATGCCGCGCGTCTCGGCCTCGGCCTCGATCCGCTTGCAGGTGTCGGGCGCGACCGAGCTGGCGATGCAGATGACCGAGCCGGGCCGCATCGCGGCCAGCAAGCCGTTCTCGCCGCCGATCACCTCCTCGACCTGGCGGTCGGTCTGCACGATCACGAAGACCACATCCGACTGGCGGCCGACATTGGCCACGTCCTCGCCGATCACGACGCCCAGTTCGGCCGCCTTGGCGTTGGTATCGGCCGAGATGTCATAGCCTGCGACCTGAAACCCCTTCAACCGCATGTGCCGCGCCATCTGGAAGCCCATGGCCCCCAGCCCGATCACGCCTCCGACCAGACCCGTCTCAATCCGTTGATCCAACATTCTTCCTCCTTCCATGCGTCGGGCCTCTGGCCTTCAGGACGCGATTTCCCATCCGTCTTCCGACCGCGTCAGCCGCACGCCATAATCGCGCGCCGCCGCCTCGGGCGAGACATAGCCATTGCGCACATCGCGCAGCACCGCCTGTTGGTCGCGCAACTGCGGGTCGCCGAAGCCGCCGCCGCCGGGGGTTTCCACCTCGAACACATCGCCTTCCTGCAGGGGATAGTCGGCATAGCGGGTCGGCAGGCGAACCTCGGTCGCGGTGCCGGGATTGATGCGGATGTCGCCGGTACGGCCCGGCCAGCCCGCCTCGCAGCCCTGCGCCGGGATCACATGCTTGGCCGAGCGGATCGAGAAGCGCGACTCGGCCAGGTTCAGATAGCTGCGCCGGATGCCGAGGCCGCCGCGGAACTGCCCGGCGCCGCCGGAATCCCGGATCAGTTCGAAGCGCAGGAGGCGGGTCGGAAACTCGCTCTCGATGATCTCGACCGGGGCGATCTTGGCGTTCGACTGGTTCACGGTGATGCCCGATGCCCCGTCGCGGCTGGCCCGCGCCCCGGCGCCGCCGCCGAAGATCTCGTACTGGACATAGCCCTTGCCCTGTCCCCGGCTGCCCAAGATGATCGAGCGGCTGGCGCTGCCATCAGCGCGGGCGCGGCTTTCGACCAAGGGGCCAAGGGCCGCGAAGATCGCGTCCACCACCGCATGAACGGTCGGGTTGTAGGTGTTCACCGGCGCCGGATGCACCGGGTCGAGGATGCTGCCGGGACGGGTTCTGACCTCGAAGGCGCGCAGGATACCGCTGGAGATGAACACGCCCGGATCAATCAGCGAGATCAGCACATAGGCGCAGGCGGCTTGCACCAGTGGCGGGCGGATATTGGCGGGTCCGCGCGTCTGGTCCGCCGATCCGGTGAAGTCGAAGACGATCCGGTCCCCGATCTTTTCCGCCCGGACGTGAATGCGGATCGGCTTTTCAAGCTCGATGCCGTCATCGTCCAGGAAACGCTCGGCCTCGAAGCTGCCGTCCTTCCAGTCGGCGACGGCGGCGCGCACCCGCCTTTCGCCGATGGCCCCCAGTTCGGCAAAGGCGGCGCGGCAGGTGTCCAGCCCGAATTTCTCAAGGAGCGCGATCAGGCGCTGTTCGCCCAGCCGGCCCGAGCCGAGCTGGCCGCGGATGTCGCCCATGACCAGATCGGGGGTGCGGCTGTTGGCGCGGATGACGGTCTCGACGTCGCCATAGGGCCGGAAGCCGCGCTGATAGCGGACGGCGGGCAGTTGCAGGCCTTCGTTGTAAATCTCGCGCGCCTGACCCGAGCAGCTGCCGGGAACCGGGCCGCCGATATCGCTCTTATGCGCGATCGAGGCGCAGAACCCGACCAGATCCCCCCGGAAAAAGACCGGCGAGATGACCGCCATGTCGGGGGCATGGGGGCTGCCCCCCTCATAGGGGTGGTTGATCAGGAAGGCGTCGCCCTCGGCGATGTCATCGCCAAAGCGCCGCAGCACCGCCGCCGTGCAGGCCGGGAAGGCCCCCAGATGCAAAGGCAGCACCACATGCTGCGCCACCACCTGCGCGCGCGCGTCCAGAATGGCGCAGGAGGCATCCTGCGATTCCCGGATGATGGTGGAAAAGCCGGTTCGGAACAGCGAGTTCTGCATTTCCTGAACGATGCCGCTCAGGCTGGCGCGGATCACTTCAAGCTCGACCGCGTTCACGGCGATGCGGTCGGCCGGGGCCTGTATGTTCATCGGGCGTCCTCGGTGATGATCAGGTTGCGGAATTCGTCAACGCGGACGGACTGGCCCGGCAGCACGACGGTGGTGCAGTCGAATTGCTCGATAACGGCGGGGCCAGCGAAGCCGTGACCGACATCCAGCCTTTCGCGCTGATAGACCGCGCAATCGTGGTCGAGGCCGTCGAACCGCACCGGGCGCGTCCCCAGGAAGGCGTCGGCGAGGCTGCGGCCCTCGGGCGCGAAACGCTGCGGATCGACGGGCGTGACGAGGCCCACCGCCTGCACCCGGAACGAGACGATCTCGGCCCGCTCGCCCGGCGCGGCATGGCCGAAGGTCGTCTCATGCGCGGCATCGAAGGCCTTGCGGATGTCGGCGATGCTTTCGCCGGGCGTCACCGGCAGCGTCAGTTCATAGCCCTGTCCGGCATAGCGCAGGTCAAGATGGCGGTCGATCCGCACGTTTCTGCCGCTGAAGCCTTCCCCGGCCAGTTCGTCACGCGCGCGCTCGTCCATGGCCGCGAAGGTCGCGTCGATCTCGGCCGGGTCGCTGGCCGCCAGATCCTGAAGGCGCGAGCGGACATAGTCGTGCTTCACATCCGACATCACCAGCCCCATGGCCGAGAATACGCCCGGATGCAGCGGCACCACCGCCCCCGCCATGCCAAGGTCGCGCACCATGCGGCTGGCATGGATCGGACCCGCGCCGCCGAAGGGCAGCAGCATGAAGTCGCGCAGGTCATGGCCGCGCATGGTGGAGATGGCCTTGATCGCCTCCTCCATCTTGACGTCGATGATGCGCACGACGCCCTCGGCGGCCTCTCGTTCGGGCAGGCCCAGCGGCGCGCCCACGTGGGTTCTGACCGCGCGCAGCGCCTTGTCACGGTCAAGTCGCATGGTGCCGCCCAGGAAATTCTCCTCGGAGAGATAGCCGAGCACCAGGTTGCAATCGGTGATCGTCGGCCTTTCGCCACCCCGGCCATAGCAGGCGGGGCCGGGCACGGCGCCGGCGCTGTGCGGACCGACCTCCAGCACGCCGAAGCGATCGACCGAGGCCAGCGTGCCGCCGCCGGCGCTGACGGTGTTGATGTCCATCATCGGCACCGAGATGTCGCGCCCCTCGACCTTGCCGCGATTGGCGATCACCGGGACGCCGCCCTTGATCAGCGCCACGTCGCAAGAGGTGCCACCCATGTCGAAGGTCACGATGTCCAGAAATCCCGTGGCCCGCGCCGTCGCCACGCTGGCGGTGATGCCACCCGCCGGGCCGGAGAGAACGGTGGCCACGCCCTTTTTCGCGGTCGACGCGAAGGTCGCCATGCCGCCGTTCGACTGCATGATGTATTTCTGGGGCGTATCGACCCCGGCCTCCTCCAGACGCTGCCCGAGCCGGGCGATATAGCGCGCAAGGATCGGTTGCAGATAGGCGTTGATCACCGTGGTGCTGAGGCGATGGTATTCGCGGATCTGCGGCACGATCTCCGACGAGAGCGAGACCTCGCAGCCCGGCAGTTCCTCGGCGATGATCTCGCGCACCCGCTCCTCATGGCCGGAATGCAGGAACGAGAACAGGAAGCACACCGCCATGGATTCGATGTCGCGCGCCTTCAACTCGCGCAGGGTGTCGCGCAGCGCCGCCTCGTCCAGCGGCAGCAGGACCGAGCCGTCATGCTGCACCCGTTCCGCGACCTCGCCGGTTTCCGAGGGCAGCACCAGCGGCGCGGGCCGGTCATACATCACGTCGAAGATGGCGGGGCCGTGCGGGCGGGCCTGCTCGCCCACCTCGTAGATGCCGCGAAAGCCCTCGGTCACGAGAAGTCCGGTGCGCGCGCCCTTGCCTTCCAGCAGCGCATTGGTGCCCACGGTGGTGCCGTGGCAGAAATAGCGGATGTCCGATGCGGGCACATCCATCGCCAGCAGCTTGTCGATACCGGTCGCGATGGCGCGAGAGGGGTCGTCAGGCGTCGAAGGAACCTTGGCGATGGTGGTCGTGCCCGTCGCCTCGTCCAGATAGACAAAATCCGAGAATGTGCCGCCCGTATCGACGGTCACCCGATAGCCTCCCATGGCCTAGAACCTCCCGATGGTCAGATCGCGTCGCCGGGTGCCTCGCTGGTCATCCGACGCGTCGGGGACAGCATGTCGCGCGCCCCGCAGAGCCAAGCTAGGGGATCGGGCTCGTCCAAGTCCAAGATGGATTATCGCAGCTTGGTATATGAAAATTGCTATGGCAGCCGCGGGGAGGAGGCGGCGGATCCATCATCGGCATATTTCGCATCCAGCGGCACCGAATAGGGGGCCGAGCTGCGCAGGATGCTGCGGACGATCCCGGCCAGCAGCCGCGCGGCCCTGGGATCCTGCCCGGCGGGGTCGCGGTCGGCGCGGCGCAGCAGATACAGCGTTCGCGTCAGTGCCTGACGTTCGATGCGGCGCACGGCCAGAAAGCCGCGCTCGACCCCGTCGGCGGCAGTGCCATAGGAAAGCAGGCTCGCCCCGCCATCCTCCAGCCGCGCCCGGATCGCCTCGACCGACTGGACGTTCGACACGATGCGCGGGGTCACAGCCAGCCTTTCCGCGAGGCGCCGGACCAGCGTGACGATGCCGTGGTCGCCGGCAAAGACCAGCTCATGCGACAGGGCCTCGGGCAGGCTGATCGGCCCCGAAGGGCCGCCGGGGGCAGTCACGAACAGAAGCTCGTCAAGAATCACCGGCTCGCGCACCAGACCGGGGCGCTCCTCGACCTCATAGGCAAAGGCCACGTCGATCTCGCGCTGCGCGACGGCGGTGGTCAGGGCGACGCTCAGCGCCTCGACCAGACGCAGGGGCGGGCCGCCGCCCTCGGCACCGGCGACAAGCGCCTGCACGCCCACCAGCCGCATCAGGCTGGGCGTCAGCCCGACCACGAGCGGGCCGGCATCCTGCCCGCTTGCGGCCCGGACATCGGCCAGCATCCGGTCGGTGAAAAGATCAAGCTCGACCGCGCGTTCATAAAGCAACTGCCCGGCGGGGGTGGGGCGCACGCCGCGCGAATGCCGCTCCAGCAGCCGAACGCCGATCTCCTGCTCAAGATCGCGCATGTGATTGCTCAGCGCGGGCTGGGCAAGGCCAAGCTCGGCCGCGGCGCCGGAAACGCTCTGGCTGCGGACGACCGCACAGAAATACCGCAATCTCTTGATATTGACCAAAGCTCTCTGTCCCCGCCCTGTCAGGGAGGCTCGGACCGGCGCTGGCAAGCCTCGCGACCCGCAAGGCGACCGGCACCGGATGCGTCCCTGTTCCCCTGTGGGATGAGAGCGGACGCGCAGTCAAGCCCGCCGCGCAGCCGAGGGCGAGCGTGGCCGCGCGGCACGAGGGTCAAATAATTGCGCGCCCGGATGTAAGAAACGACTCTGCCGCAACCCTTTGGTGTGGCATGTTTTGTCAGAGGCGGTCGGCGCGTCATGAAGCATTCCGCCCCCAAGCATCTTTCTATGAACCAATCACATGGATTCCCTGGAAGGAGACCTCAATTGAAGACGCGGGACATTCTTTGCACATCCGGGCTTGTGCTTATGCTCGGCCAGGCGGCCGGGGCCGAGGATCTGGTATTCACCCATCCCTCCGGCGCGACGGCCACGTTCTATGGGCAGTTGACGCTCAACTATCAACGGGTCGATGACGGGCGGAAGACCTATGACGAGGTCGTCGACAACAGCAACAGCACCAGCAAGGTCGGCCTCTGGATCGACGTGCCGCAGGAATGGGGCAGCTTCCGCTTCAACCTCGAGACGAATCTGGGCTTCAAGAACACCGCCGATGTCAGCCAGATCGATGACGAGGACTGGATAGACTGGCAGCGGACCGACATCCGCAAGCTCGAAGGCGTGTTCTCGGGCCGTTTCGGCACGCTCTGGATGGGTCAGGGCAGCATGGCCACCGACGGAACCTCCGAATTCGACAATTCGGGCACAGGGATCGTCGGCTATTCCTATATTCCCGACACCGCCGGGGCCTATTTCTTCCGCGACGGCGATACGCTTTCGGGCATCACGATCGCCGACGCATTCGACGATTTCAACGGGCCGCGGCGTTTCCGCATCCGCTATGACACGCCGGAATTCTCGGGGCTGGTCTTCTCGACCTCCTACGGGCAGGAGGTTCTGGCCGAGGATGACGACGCCGATTACTACGACGTGGCCGTCAGCTACGGCTACGAGAATGAGGTGATCGACCTCGACGCGGGCATCGGCTATCTGTGGCGCAACGACGACGAGACGACCGAGAAGCTGATGGCCTCGGCCTCGTTGCTGCACCTGCCCACCGGGTTGAACCTGACGCTTTCGGCCGGTGATCAGCGCGGGGATGACGCCAAATTCGCCTATGCGAAGCTTGGCTGGACCGGCGACCTGATCAGCCAGGGCAAGACGGCGGTTTCCGTGGATTATTACGACGGCTCCGATTTCGTGGTCGCGGGCTCGGATTCGACCTCATGGGGCCTTCAGGCGGTGCAGAGCTTCGATGATCTGAGCCTTCAGGCTTATCTTGGCTACCGGGTCTATTCCTTCGAGGATGATTCCGATGCGGATTACGAGGACATCTCCTCGCTGCTGATGGGGGTGACATGGAAGTTCTGACCGCCCCGCAGCCGCACAAACTTTAGACAAACTGGACCGGACCGCTTTTACTGCGGGATCACAGGGATCATAACCGGCATCGGCGCCTGCCCGAAGGGAAACGACCCGATGACCCCGATCGAACTGGATGCGTGTGAAGGACACCGCATCGTCTTTCATCCTTTCAACCCGGCTGATGACAGGGTGCTCGTCTGCTTTTCTCCGCAAGGCGAAGGGAAGGAGCCGCCGGGCTGGGGTTCCGCGGTCTGCGAAAGGAATGGCTGGAACCATCTTTTCGTGGGCAAGGCCCGCCACACGAACTTCGCCTCTCTGCCGGTGGAGCGTTTCGTCGAGCGTGTCGCGCCGGTGCTGCGGGGCAGGGATGTGCTGGCCTATGGGACCAGCGCGGGCGGCAATGCCGCCCTCTATTATGGCGGCGCGGTTGGGGCGCGGATTCTCGCGGCCTCGCCACGCGATAGCCGCAGTCCGATTGATCACAAGATCCCGGTCGCGACGGCGATCGCTTCTCCAAGGGGGGCGACCTTTGTGCATGATCTGCGGCAGGGGCGCGATTCCCGCATGGTGGAGGAGTGGATGAGGCTGCACTATCCCGCCGCCCTCCGTATCAATGTCCCCAATTCTGGCCATCAGTCGCTGGCGCGGTTGAAGCGGGCGGGAACGCTCTCCTATCTGCTCAGGACTTTCGTGGCGGGCGAGAGGATCGACCCGGAGCGCCTGAAATTCCCGCCCGGGACGGCGGAACGGCTCGATGACGATATCGTGGAAGCCGGCGTCGCTGAAGATTTCGGGCGCGTGCTGGCGCTGCTGGGTGACGATGACGCGCTGATCCTGCGGCCGCGTTTCCTGGCGCTGTATCTGGCGGCCGCGCGACAGGTCGAAGAATCCGCGCCGCGCCGGAGGGTCCAGCGGCTTCTGCAAGCCGGGAGCATCGATGTCGAGGCGCTGGGCGGACGGGCGGCAAGGGATCTTCAAGCCATCCTCGACCAATAACAGGGACCGGGATGCGATGTTGTGAGGTGTGGGGAACAGGGTTAGGCTGTGTTCAGGAACATCGCATTCTCAGGCAACCGCAGTTGAAAGGTTAACCCGATGACCTCGCATTCTCGTCGCAATCTCCTGAAACTGGCGCTTTTCGCAGGCACGGCTCCGCTGCTCGGCGGGATCGCGCGCCAGGCCTTTGCTGCCGACCGGCCCTATGCCCCCGCCGCAAGTGATTGGCGCCGGTTCGAGACGCGAACCCTGATCGAATTGCCGCAGGGCGAGGGGCAGGCCCAGGTCTGGCTGCCAGTCCCGTCGCTTTCGACGGATTACCAGCGCAGCCTGGACGACAGCTGGTCCGGCAACGCCACTGCGGCCGAAATCGTCACCGACCCGGCCAGCGGCGCGAAATACCTGCACGCGACCTTCGAGGGCGGCGGCGCGCCCCGGATCGAACTGGTCAGTCGGATCGAGACGCGCAACCGCACCATCGACTGGAACCGGACGTCGGACGCGACCGAGGATCCGGCGGTGCTGAAGGCCGCGCTGCAGCCATCGGGCTACAAGCCGCTTGACGGGATCGTTGCCGAAACCGCTGGCAAGATCACCGCGGGCGCGCAAACCGATGTCGACAAGGTCCGGGCGATCTATGCCTGGATCGTGTCGAACTGCTATCGCAACATGGACACCCCCGGCTGCGGCCCCGGTGACAATGTCGCGACGCTGACGACGGCGGGTCTTGGCGGGAAATGCGCCGACCTGAACGGGCTTTTCGTCGGTCTGGCGCGGGCCTCCGGCGTGCCGGCGCGGGACGTGTTCGGGGTGCGGGTCGCGCCCTCGGCCTTCGGCTACAAGCAGCTTGGCGCGAACAGCGAAAAGATCACCGGCGCCCAGCATTGCCGGGCCGAGGTCTGGCTCTCGGGCTATGGCTGGGTGGCGATGGACCCGGCGGATGTGCTGAAGGTGATGCGGGCCGAGACCGAGACCTGGATCAAGGATCCCAAGGATCCGCTGGTCAATCAGGTCAACGCCGCGCTTTTCGGCAATTGGGAAGGCAACTGGGTCGCCTATAACACCGCCGAGGATCTGCAACTGTCGGGACGCGCGGGCAAGCTGCCCTTCCTGATGTATCCGCAGGCCAGCATCGGCGAGCGTGTGATAGACGAGCTGGACGCGAAATCCTTCACCTACGAGATCACCGCGGCCGAGGTCTGATCCCCGGCGCGAACAGGCGGGGGGCCACCGGCTTCCCGCCTGTCGTTTCTAGCGGCAATTGGCCGGGTTCACGCCGATGCCGCGCAGGCCCCAATCGGTCATCTGCGCCAGAAGCTGTTGGCCGGCGGCGTCGAAGGCCGGAATCAGGTCATTCGTCCGCGTCGATGCAGAGGGGGCCGAGGCGCTGAACTGGCCCCGCGCCACCACGGTCGCATCCATCTCGCGCACCAGTTGCGCATTCACCGAAAGCTTGACGATCGCGCCCTTGCCCGCGACCTCGGCGTTGAAGTCGTTAATCTCGCTGATCAGGGCATAGTCGCCCGCCGTGCCCAGCGGCGCGCGCCCGACATGGGTGAAGGTGTCATAGCTGCCGAAGCCGCGCACCAGCAGGTTCTGGAGCGTGATCGGCACGGTATCGCCCCATTGCGCGTCGGGCAGGTATTGCGTCTGCAGCGCCGAGGGCCGGATCATGATCCGCTCGGTGTTGAGGGTGCCGCGGCTCTTCGGCTCCTCGATCACCAGTTCGGCCAGACGCCCCTGACCGCAGCGCCGTGGCGCGTCCGAGAGGGGGCGCAACTCGAACACGTCGCGGTTGGGACCGCCGGACAGGGCCGAGATCGCGGCACAGCCCGGCAGAAGCGTGGTTGCGGCCAGAAGGGTCAGGGTTGTCAGGCGTATCATGGCACCTCTCAGCGGCGGAATTCGGGCGTTTTCGGCCCGGTGATGATCTGGGCCGGGTTGCGGCGCAGCGTGGTGACAAGCTGGTTGACGTTCTGGACCAACCCGCGCATCTCGCCCGTCATCCGCGTGAGCTGCGGCAGCGCGTCGTGGGTGAAGGCCTGCACCGGCGCGCGCGCGCCCTCGACCATGGTGCGCAGGCTGGCAAAGGCGGTGTCTGCGCTGGTGGCGGCGTCACGCAGGCGCGCGGTGATTTCGGGGATGTCCTCGGTCACGCGGCCGATGGCCTCGTTCAACTGCGCCAGCGTCGCGCGAAAATCGGTGGCGACCGGCCCGATCTCGGAATTGATCACGCGATCGGCGCCGTCGAAGGCCCGTTCGGCCGAGGCGAGGGTGCGACTGCCCACCTCCAGCGTGGCGTCGAGATTGTCCATCGTGCGGCCCGTCCGCTCGGTCAGCCGGCTCAGGTCGGCCTGAAGCGTCGTTGCGGTCTCGTCCAGTTTGCGCGTCAGGCCGCGCAGGTCGGTCGAGACATAGTCCCGCACCTCGTCCAGCGTCGCGCTGCCCGCCTCCAGCGCCGTATTGGCCTTGGCCGCCGTTTCGTTGAACCGGCCAAGCGCGGTATCGGCATTGCCAAGCGTGGTCTCGGCCGCCGCGCCAAGGCTCTCAAGCCGCTTGCCGAAGGACGAGATGTCGGTCGCCGCCGATGCGATGGACTCGGTCGCCGTGGTCACATCCGCCAGCGCCTTGTCCATATTGGCGCTCGACCGCTCGACATTCTCAAGGATGTTGCGGACGCGGTTCTGATTCTCCTCTCCCAGCAGGGTGGTCATCTGCTCGGCCACGGTGTTCAGGCGCGAGATCATCTCGGGGCCCTGATCACTCAGCGTCTGCAGGGCCGAGCGGTTGGCCTCGATGGTGGGAATTTCGTCGGGATTGACCTCGCGCAGCAAGGGCGCATCCGGCGTGCCGGAGGTGATGGCGACGTTAGAGGTGCCCGTGACACCCTGTATCTCGATCGAGGCGCGCGAATTGGTGCGGATCGGCGCGTCCTCTGCGACCTCGATCCTGACGCGCACCGCGCCGTTCACATTGCCCGAAAGCCCCATATCCACGACCTTTCCGACCGGCAGACCGGCCAGCGCAACCTGGGACGAGACGCCCAGCCCCGACACTTCGGGGAAATATATGTCGTAATAGGCGAACTGGCGGTTCAGCTGCACCTGCGCGAACCACATCAGGAACACCAGCAGCCCGACAAAGCCGGCAAGGGTGAAGGCGCCGATCAGGACGAAGTTTGCCTTGGTTTCCATCCTGTCACTCCTTCTCGGCAACGGCGGCGCGGGCGCGGGGCCCGTGGAAATATTCATGGACCCAAGGATGATCGACCTTGAGCATCTCGGCCATGGTGCCGGTGGTCAGAACCTTCTTCTCGGCCAGAACCGCGATCCTGTCGCAACAGGCGTGAAGCGTATCCAGATCATGCGTCACCAGAAACACCGAGAGGTTCAGCGTGTCCCGCAGCGCCACGATCAGCTTGTCGAAGGCATCGGCCCCGATCGGGTCAAGCCCGGCGGTGGGCTCGTCCAGAAACACGATCTCGGGGTCAAGCGCCAAGGCGCGGGCCAGCCCGGCGCGCTTTTTCATGCCGCCCGAGAGGTCGGCGGGGTATTTGTCATTCGCGCTCCACGGCAGGCCCGCCATCGAGACCTTGAGCTGGGCCAGCGCCTCGCGCTCGCTGTCGGCAAGATCGGGGACGACGCGCAGCGGCACCTCGACATTCTCCTGCACGGTCAGGGACGAGAACAGCGCGCCGTCCTGGAACATCACGCCCCAGCGCCGTTCAAGCGCCTCGCGCGCCGGGCCGGAAAGCTGCCCGACATCCTGACCCAGCACGCGCACGCTTCCCTTGTCGGGATGGACGAGCCCGACGATGGTGCGCAGCAGCACCGATTTCCCGGTTCCCGATCCGCCGACCACGCCCAGAATCTCGCCCCGGCGCAGGTCGAGGTCCAGCCCGTCATGGACCACGTTCCGGCCGAAACGGGTTCTGAGGCCCCGGACCTCGATGACATTCTCGGTCATATGCCGATCTCGGCGAAAAAGATCGAAAACAGCGCGTCCATCACGATCACCGCGAAGATCGCGTTCACCACCGCCTTCGATGTCTGGGCGCCAAGGGATTCGGCGTCCTTGCCGACCTTCATTCCGGCGTGGCAGCCGATGATGCCGATGACCAGCGCAAAGACCGGGGCCTTGCTGATCCCGGCGATGACATTGTCGACCCCGGTTTCCGAAACCAGACGATAGCGGAACATCGAGGGCGAGATGCCCAGCTCGATCCAGGACATCGCCGCGCCGCCGACCAGCCCCGCGATATTGGCAATGAGGCCGAGGATCGGCAGCGTGATGATCAGCGCCAGCACGCGCGGCAGGATCAGGACCATGTCGGGATCAAGGCCCAGCGTGCGCATGGCGTCGATCTCCTCGCGCATCTTCATCGACCCGATCGAGGCGGTCAGCGCCGAGGCGGTGCGGCCCGCAACGATGATCGCGGTCAGAAGAATGCCCAGTTCGCGCAGGATCGAGATGGAGATCAGTTCCACCACGAAGATCTCGGCCCCGAACTCGCGCAATTGCAGCGCGCCCTGAAAGGCCAGCACGATCCCGATCAGGAAGGACATCAGCGCGACGATGGGCACCGCGCGCAGCCCGGTTTCCTGGCAGTGATGGACCAGCGAGGTCAGCCGGAACTCGGACGGGTGCCGGATCGCCCGCGCCAGCGCGACGAGGAAGCGGCCAAGATATTCGGCGATTTCGCGCATATAGACGAGGCCGCTGACCACGGTGCGGCCCAAAGCCTCCAGCAAGGCGCGCCAGCCCGAGGGGACGGGCGGCTCGGCATCGGGCTTGGGTCGGGCATTGGTCACAGTTTCGACAAGCTTCTGCTGGGTCTCGCTCAGCCCGGCAATCTCGACACCGTCCCGAATGCGGTCGGCGAGGTAGTTTGCCCCAGCGGTATCAAGCCGGGTCAGGCCCGAAAGCTCGATCCGGCGGATCGACAAGGTGGCTTCATGCTCGACCCGGGGCAGGGTCCAGACCGTGAACGCGCCGCCCAGCCGCAGGCTGTCGCCCGCGATCTCGATGGTCAGGCGCTGGTCGTTGGAAAGATCGTTCATCACAGTCCCTGCCGCGACGGCCATGTGCGATTCATCAGGTGATTGTCCCGCAATGTCAAATCCCTGCGCGGTCCCGGCACCCCGCTACCCCCGACCCTGTGACAGGCCGCGCATCATCCGCACCGGCTCGGTCCGCGCCAGCCGCAGCACATGCGCCATATAGGGCTGCGAGAGGTCGTCCTCGCGCACGGCGGCATAAAGGCGGCGCAGCATTCCCTGCGGTCCCAGCGGCAGCAGCGCCAGTTCCGGGTTCCCCGCCTCGGCCCGCAGCACCCAGTCGGGCATCACCGCAACCCCACGCCCCGAAGCAATCAGCATCAAGGCCACGGCGGTCTGCTCGACCTGCCGGTGATGGGCTGGCTCGATCCCGGCGGGGTCGAGGAATTGCGAATAGACGTCCAGCCGGGCGCGATCCATCGGATAGGTGATCAGCGTCTCGCCGGCGAGGTCCGCAGGCTCGGCATAGCCCTTGGCGACCAGCGGATGGTTCGCGGGCAGAACCATGGTCGGGGCATAGTCGAACAGCGGCTGGAAGGTCACGCCCGCCATCTCCTCGGGGTCCGAGGAGATCACGAGGTCCACCTGCCCCCGGACCAGCGCCGGCAGCGCCTTCAACGCGAGGCTGGAGCGGATGTCCAGATCGACCTCGGGCCAGGCGCGGCGGAACTGGTCCAGCACCGGCAAGAGCCAGTCGAAGCAATGGTGACATTCCATCGCGACATGGAGGCGCCCGGCGCGGCCAAGCTCGACCGCGCGGAACTCGGCCTCGGCGGCGTCGATCATCGGCAAGACCTGCTCGGCCGTCCGCAGCAGCCGCATTCCGGCGGCCGAAAGGCGCAGGGGCTTGGTCTTGCGCAGGAAAAGCTCGACCCCGGCCTGTTCCTCCAGCGCCTTGATCTGGTGGGAAAGCGCGGATTGCGTCAGGTTCAGCACCTCGGCCGCGCGGGCGAGCCCGCCCTGTTCGTGGATGGCGCGCAGGCTGCGCAGGTGGCGAAGCTCCAGATGCATCTTGAAGGAAACTCATCACGATCTTGAGGATTATGAATTTGTCTCACGTCCTGCGCCGTGCCACAAGCCTTGGCAGAAAAGGATACCGCCATGATCACGCCCGCCGTCAGCTTCGAATTCTTCCCGCCCCGGAACCTCGACCAGTCGTTCCGGCTGTGGGATACGGCGCGCGCGCTGGCGCCGCTGGCGCCGGAATTCGTGTCGGTGACTTACGGCGCGGGCGGCACCACGCGGCAATTGACGCATGAGGCGGTGACGGCGCTGGCCAGCCATTACGGGCTGAACGTCGCCGCGCACCTGACCTGTGTTGACGCCACGCGCGAGGAGACGATGCAGATCGTCGCCGATTACGCCGCCGCCGGCGTGAACGAGATCGTGGCCCTGCGCGGCGACGCGCCGCAGGGGCAGGCCTCCTTCACCGCTCACCCGGACGGTTTCGCGAACTCGGTCGAGCTGATCGAGGCGATCGCCGCGCGCGGGGATATGACGATCCGCTGCGGCGCCTATCCCGAGCCGCATCCCGACAGCCCTGACACCGCCGCCGACGTGGCCTGGCTGAAACGCAAGTCGGATGCGGGCGCGACCAGCGCGATCACGCAGTTCTTCTTTGATGCCGAGACCTTCTTCCGCTTCCGCGACCAATGCGAGGAAGCCGGCGTGACCGCGGCGATCATTCCCGGCATCCTGCCGATCCAGAGCTGGGCCGGCGCGCGCCGCTTTGCCGAGCGCTGCGGCACCACGGTCCCGCAATGGGCCGAGGAAGCCTTTGCCCAGGCCGGGAAGGAGGGCGAGGCGCGCCTTGCCCTCGAAGTCTGCGTCCGCCTATGCGAGCAACTGGTCGAGGGCGGCGTGGACAAGCTGCATTTCTATACGCTGAACAAGCCCGAACTGGTGCTGAAGGTCTGCGCCGCGCTTGGCGTGACCCCGAAGGATGCGTTGCCGCACGTCGCCTGAACCCGCTCAGGCCGGGGCGGAATTGTCCTCGGTCCCGCCGCGCGGTAGCCGCAGGCGCATCCGGCGCGGCGCCGCTGCCGCCGCCAAACCGCCGGTCAGGCGCGCGGGTCCGTCATAGGGCCGGGGAACGGATGGGTGCATGTGCTCGGAGAGATCGCGCCCGGCATGGCGGGGCCTGCGCATCAGGAAGGCCTTGCCCCAGCTGTGCCACGATCCAAGCTGAGGCGCGGCGTGATCACAGGGATGGTGCCGGCGCCAGCCTTCGGGCAGCGGCAGGCCTGCCTCCTCGGCGCAGGACATCAGCCAGACCAGCGGCAGGTTGGCCAGCGGGCGGGCATATTCGCAGCCTCCCAGCTGACCGCCGATATCGGCATGGCAGCCGCGGAACCACATCTGTTCGACCTCGCCACCCCGCGCGCCCGTCCACAGGACCGGGGCAAAGGCATCGCGCGTTTCATCCAGTGCAAGCGCATGGGCGCCGCGTTCGACATTGGGCGCGAGCCGTCCCTTGGCATAGTCGAAATCGGGCTCGGACACGGTCCAGAGAAAGGGCATCCGCACCCCCAGTGACATGACCGTGTCCAGCAGCCCGACCATGCGGATCGGCACGCATTCATGGCAGAGGTCCGGGGCGGGCGGCGCGCCGTTCCGGTTGCGCCAGCTCTCCCATGCCGCCCCGAGGTTCCGCTCGCTCGCATGTTCGGGGCGCAAAAGCCCGATCCGGTCGATCATGTCGGCCAGCGCCGAGACCCCGATCCCGCCCCGCGAATAGCCGAAGAGATAAAGCGGGTTCCCCGGCCGCCAGTGCCGCGCCAGCCAGCGATAGGCGTCGCGGATATTGTGGTCGAGCGAGTGGCCCGAGACAAGTTGGGGCAGGGTCCGCCATGCCGCCCATTGCTGGCCCGGCGCATAGTGGATCTGGACCGGGGCAGGGGTCGCCCCGAATCCGCCCGAAAGCATGGCGTGGATCCGGGCGATCGAGGATCCTTGCCCCTCGGTCAGCGAGGCGAAGGTGCCATCCATCAGCACCACCTGGCAGATTGATGCGTTCGCGGGTTCCATACCTCATGCCTAACAGCGAAACGCGACGCTTGAATTGCCGGATCATGAAAGTGACCTGACAGTCAGCTGCGCCATCTGACCGAAGCCGTTGAAACGGGTATTGGTGACTGTCGAATATGCACCTGCCCCGTGAAAGACCACGAAATCGCCTTCCTCGATATTTCCCGGCAGGGCGATTTCGCCCGGAAGCCGGTCGACCGAGTCGCAGGTCGGACCAAAGACGGCGCGCGGCAGCACCTCGCCCTCGCGCGGGAGGCCGTCGGGTGTCAGCACTTCGAGGCGATCAAGGTTGCCGATCAGCGGAAGCTCGGTCATCGCGCCATAGACGCCGTCGTTCAGAAAGACATGGCCGCCGTCCCGCACCGCCTTGATGCGGGTGATGAGCGAGAAGGCATCGGCGCAGATCCCGCGCCCCGGCTCGCAGACCAGTTCCGGGCGATCCGCGCCGAAGGCCGCGCCGGTCGCCCGGTCGATCAGGGCGAAGATCCCGGCAAGATCGGGTTCGATCGCGCCGACCCGGTGCGAGGGGAAGCCTCCGCCCACATTCAGCCGCCGCACCCTGACCCCCGCCACGCGGGCGATCTCGGCGGCGGTGGAGATATAGCTCTTCCACGCTTGCGGATCGGTGCATTGCGTGCCGGGATGGAAGGTCAGCGAGGGGATATAGCCGCGATCCGCCACCAGCCGCAGCAACTCCGCCGCCAATTCGGGCGAGGCGCCGAATTTCGAGCCGAAGTCATAGGCCGCGCCGTGAACCGGCAGCTTGAAGCGCGCCGAAATCTCGCAATCCGCGACCGGGACGCGGGCGAACAGCTTTTCCAGCTCGGTCCGGCTGTCGACCGACCATGCCTTGATGCCAGCCTCGACCGCATGGGCGATCTCGGCCTGCGAGCGGACGGGGTTGTGATAGTGCCGCGCCGCGTTTGGGGCCAGTCGCGCGATCAGGTCGATCTCGTAGGGGGAGGCGACGTCGAAGCCCCGGAAGCCCGCGGCAAGGAGGGTGCGGATGAGCGCCTCGTCCGGGTTCGATTTCACCGCATAGGTGACAAGGCCGGGAAAGCCGCGCAGGAAACGCCGGGCAGTGGCGCGCAGGACACCCGGATCGAACACCATTACCGGGTTTTCCGGCGCGAGGCTTCGGATGATCTCGGCGGGGTTCTTCCAGACGATCTTGGGGCCGCGGCCCTCGGTCAGTCCCATCGGCATCTCCTTCCGGCAGGCGCTGGGTGATAAGCCAAGTCTGCGCCTCTCCGCCTCCGATTGCGGCAATGAAAACTGTGGAAATGTGCAGAATTATGGTTAAATTGACGAGAATGACGTCATTATGACAGGAGTGGTTGTGGACGAACTCGATCGGGGCATCCTTGCCCATCTGGCGCAGGATGCGCGGCAATCCGTGGCGGTGCTGGCGCGGCGGCTGAAAGTCGCGCGTTCGACCGTGCAGGCGCGGCTGGACCGGCTGGAAACCTCGGGCGCCATTGCAGGTTACACCCTGCGTCTGGGCGATGCCGCGCGCGAGAACAGGATCCGAGCGACCTGCCTTCTGACGATCGAGCCGCGGGCGCAAGCCACGATCCTGACCCGCCTGCGCAGCCTGCCCGAGGTCGAGCGTATCCACACCACCAGCGGCAGGGTCGATCTTTTGCTGCAACTGGCCGCGATATCGACCAGCCAGCTTGACGATGTGCTTGATCAGATCGGCAGTCTGACCGGGGTGAGGTCCAGCGAAAGCCTGATCCACCTCTCGACCAAGATGGATCGCGCGACTTAGGGCTGGCTGGGCCGCAGCAGCGTGACCGTGGTGTCGCCATATTTGCGCTGGTCGATCCGCTCAAGCCCCTCGACGGCGGGGGGCGGGGCGGCTTCCTCCCAGACGATCATGGCGCCGGGCGCGATCCAGCCCCCGGCAAGGGCCGAGGACAAGGCCTGCTCCCCCAACCCCTTGCCATAGGGCGGATCAAGGAACACGAGGTCAAAGGCCGGGCCGCGATTTTCGCCCAGCCGGGTCGCGTCGCGGCGCCAGACATCGGTGACACCCATCGCGCGGGCCTTGTCGATGTTCTGGCGGAGCAGCGCCCGCGCGGCGACCCCGTCATCGACAAAGGCGACCCGCGCCGCGCCGCGCGACAGCGCCTCGAGGCCGAGGGCGCCGGTGCCCGCGAAGAGGTCGAGCACCCTTGCGCCGGGGATCGGGTTGCCATGAGTGCCGTTCACCAGAAGGTTGAAGATCGACTCGCGCACGCGGTCGGTCGTGGGGCGCAGATGTGCCGCCGCATCGCCCGCACCCACATCCGCCAGCTTCAGTCCGCGCAGATTGCCGCCGATGATCCGCATCACATCAGCGCCTTCAGGTCGGTGGCCGCGGCGACGGCCTCGGGCGCGGGCGATTTGCCCGCCTCGATCAGCCGCTTGCCGATCATATAGGCGCGGGCATCGTTCAGCGCGTCGACGGCGATCAGCCGCCCGTCGCGGAAATACCAGACCGAGCCGGAATGCGGCCCCGCGCCCGGTCGCGTCACCACCCGGTCAAAGCCGGTGTTCAGGCCGGCGATCTGCAGCTTGGCGTCGAACTGATCCGACCAGAACCACGGCTTCGCGACATAATCCCGGCCCGCGCCAAGGATATTCGCGGCGACGGTTTCGGCCATGTCGATGGCATTGCCGACGCTTTCCAGCCTGAGCCGGCCGGAGGGGGCAGGGAAGCTCGCGCAATCGCCCGCCGCCCAGATCGCCGGGTTCGAGGTCCGGCCCTGCGCATCGACCGCGATGCCGTTGTCGATAACCAGCCCCGCCGCCTCGGCCAGCGCGGTTTCGGGAAGGATGCCGATGCCGCAGATTACCAGATCGGCGGGCAGGCTCCGGCCATCGGCCAGCGCCACCCCGTCGGCGGCGGCATCGCCGGTGATACGTTCGATAGAGGCGCCTTCGATGATCGTGACGCCATGGGCGTGGTGCAAGTCGCGGATCATGTCCGCCGTCTCGGCCGAGGCGACGCGGGCGAGGATCCGGGGCGCGGCCTCGATCAGCGTGACCTCCAGCCCGAGCTTGCGGGCGACGGCCGCGGCCTCGAGGCCGATATAGCCGCCGCCGATGACCACCAGCCGGCGGCCCGCGGCCAGTTCCGGCCTGAGCGTGGCGATGTCCGCAAGATTGCGCACGACATGGACGCCCGGCAGATCGCCGCCCATCGCGGCGGGCAGGCGGCGGGGGCTTGCCCCCAGCGTCAGCGCCAGCGTGTCATAGGGATATTCGCCGCCCGTGGTCACGACGACGCGCCGGGCGCGGTCGATCGCCGTGGCGGGCTGGCCCAGATGCAGGGTGATGCCCTGCTCCCGCCACCATTCGGGGGCGCGCAGCGTCAGGCGATCCAGCCCCATCTCTCCCAGCAGATAGGCCTTGGACAGAGGCGGGCGCTGATAGGGAGGGGCAGGTTCGTCCCCGATCAGGGTGATCCCGCCCTGATGGCCCAGAGATCTGAGCTTTGCCGCCATCGAGGCCGCTGCCTGCCCCGCGCCAAGGATCACGATGTTCATTCTTTGCCCTTACTGGTTCGCCCGAGGCGCAGAGCCTATAGTCCGCCCCACATTGATGCAATTCATGGAGAACATGCATGACCATTTC
>Ga0182747_1000835_pt1 | contig 26149 bp, 26 predicted proteins | sample eDN3rd30CBELigBY_FD_128526 | JGI IMG/M metagenome (GOLD analysis project Ga0182747, IMG submission 128526) | Enriched backyard soil microbial communities from Emeryville, California, USA - eDNA 3rd pass 30_C BE-Lig BY (version 2) (version 2) | ecosystem: Environmental > Terrestrial > Soil >... | reverse complement strand
TTCTATAAATAAAGAGAAGTGTGAACAATATAGGTTCACACTTCTTTTTATTTCCTATTTATTTTCAATGATTTTCTTATAAGCTTCATCTATAAATAATTTGTCAATTGTATTTGGGAATCCTTCAACTTCATTTGATGCGTATAAAATTTCTCTTTTAGCAGCTTCTCTATCCCCTATTTCTAGGTAGCATAATGCCCTTACAGCAAAACATTTGTACAACGTTGAAAGATCATATGGATGATGAATATTAGAAGGAATACTAAAGTTATCACTACAGTTAATTGCTTCTATATATTGGCCAAGTGCCCATAAAGCATACGTTTCTTCTGCGACAATATACCCTAATAAAGACTTCAGTATTCCATATCGATCTGGTTGTAATTTCTTCGCTTCTTTAGCGATTTCAAGTGTTCTTCTATAATCTTTCTCAATTAAATTCAAATAAAATGTTTCACAACAAATGTAAGAGTATTGAGACAATATGTCTTCAGTAAAATCAGCATGAAGCTTTAGTTTTGTTATATAATATTTACTCTTCTCTAAATCATTACGACTCATTACTTGAACTAACATAAAGCGATAAAAGTCATCAATACGATAATAAATTTTATTTTTTTGTGCGATATCTATTGCCAATTCTAAGTTTTTTTCTGTATTTGGAACATCATCAACTGCTGCATATAAAATCGTTAGAAGGTAATACATATCTAACTTCGATAAGTGATCCACTAGATGGACATAAGGTTCAATCTTTGCTTCAGCTTGTTTTACATATTGAAGCGCCTTATTAAAGTCCTTTTGTGTAAACGCCCTTGAAGCCAAAAAAGTAAAGCAATTTACCACTCGGTTATAAGCATGAATTTTTTCGTATAGATGGATTACACTGTACATTTCTTCTTCTAGATCTGCTGCTTGATTGAGGAAAGACTTCAATCGTAAATGTAAATCCAGAAGTCGAATTTCCTCGTAATTATTACCAAGTAAATGGTCCTGAACATGCATAATTTTTTCTATTATTTGTTTAATATTGTCGACTTGATTAGGATTGAATGGATCTTTTATATTGGAGTAGTCTTCCTCAACAACGAGTAATAGTTCCCGTATTTCTTTAATTTGACCGTCGTTTAATAATAAAGAGACGTCTACATTTAGCTGTTGAGCAATGTAATGTAAGCTATCCATTGATGGATTAGCTTTCCCGTTTTCGATGAGACTTAACATCCCCTTTGTTAACCGTTTACCAGCCAACTCTGCAAGTGTCATTTTCTTTTCTTTTCTTAAATTTTTTATACGATTCCCAATGGCATTCAACACTTACACCTCAATTTTGTTTCATATTCCGTCGAATCAAATGTTGATAAGACAGTATAAGTTTAATCTCTTTAATCATATTATAGCACTTGTAACATCATAATTGCCAAATTTGTTTAATTTTATTAAACATTTTTGTTGCCTTTTTTCAAATTATGGAATATTATAAGTTTAATTAAATTAAACATTTGAGGTGAATGGCATGAATGAAACAATTAAGCTAAAGAAAGCAACGTATCATTTGTACACATTTTTAGTTAGTAAAATGATTTCCTCACTTGGTGCAAATGTGTACTCTTTTGGTATGAGTATGTTTATTTTATCGATTACTGGATCAGCACTAAGTTTTGCAGCAAATTTAATTTTTAGTATTATACCTCGGACAATATTGGCTCCTATTGCGGGAATTCTGGTTGATAAATTTTCAAGAAAAACTATTGTATTGACCGGGCAAGCTGGAATTGTATTAACAATATTAGGGTTACTTACTTACAGTTTAATATTCGGTCTGTCAATCCCGGCAATTTATGTCACAACAGTTTTTTACTCAATCTGTAGTACATTTACGGGAATTGCGTTTTCTGCATCAATCGGAAACCTTGTAGATGAAGAGCGACTACAAAAAGCGATGTCATTTAACCAACTATCCCTTTCCATTGCAGGGATTGGTGGTCCAGTTGTTGGTGGTATGTTATTCGGATTTTTCAACATTGAAATGTTCTTAATCATTAATGTTATTGCTTATGCAATTGCCTTCTTATTAGAAGCAACAATGGATTTTAAACTTTATTCAAAAAATCAAGAGCAATCTTCAGAAGTTAAAAAAGAGAGTATGATGAGTAGTTTAAAAGAAGGGTTGTCTTATTTAAAAACAAAACCAGTTGTTTTAAGTTTATTGTGGGTATTGTTATTACTTAATATGTTCTTTACTGCGGTAAATGTCGGACTCAGTTTTATATTAGTTAATATTTTAAAAATTGAATATTCATTAATTGGTATTATTGAGGCAGGATCTGCAATTGGAATGTTATTATTCTCCATTTATTTTGCAACGCGTTCCAATGTAAAATATCCGTTATTGTTCTCAAAAAGATCCATTTTAGGTATGTCTCTTCTAGTAAGTGCGATTGCTGTACCACTATTAATTACTTTTTCTAGTAGTGTAAACTTTATTTATTTCTTTATTGTCATGTTCTTATTTGGTAGTTTTGGAGTTTTAACGAATACTCCGATTGGTGTACTTTTACAAAAAGAAGTTGAAGAAAATTATCGTGGACGTATTTTTGGGATTCTTGAGATGGTGGCAATGGGAATGATGCCACTTGGAACATTAATATTTGGAATCTTATATGATATTATTCCAGCTCAGTATATTCTAATAGTGTCCAGTATAACTCTAGTAGCAATCGTAATTATTTTCCTACGTCGTTCAGTAATCGAATTGGCACATCCTGAATTAAAAAATAAACAAAACGCAAAAGTCGACACAATTGAAGTATTAGAATAAGAAAGTAAAAGAGTTGTTCCTATAAAAATAGGAGCAACTCTTTTTTTCACTATTAGAATGCAATGCGTTTAGCTTCATATTGAGCGATTTGTTCTTCATATTTAAATGTTAATGAGATTTCATCCCATCCATTTAATAACATTTCTTTGTAGTATGGATCGATGTTAAAGCTATAAACTTTTCCATCTTCCCCTGTTACAGTTTGATCTTGTAAATTGACGTCTACAGAATATGGTGTTTTCATTCCTTTAGCTAGAATTTCATCACATTGTGCTTCAGTTAGTTTAATCGGTAAAATACCATTTTTAAAACAGTTGTTATGGAAAATATCTGCAAAACTTGGTGCAATCACTACACGGAAGCCATAGTCTAAAATTGCCCAAGGAGCATGCTCACGTGAAGATCCACAACCAAAGTTATCTTGCGCAACTAAAATTTGAGACCCTTTATATTCTGGTTTATTTAATACGAAGTCGGCATTTTCATTTCCTTTTTCGTCAAAACGCCAATGATAGAAAAGGTATTTTCCGAAACCTGTACGTTCAATTCGTTTTAAGAATTCTTTTGAAATGATTTGGTCTGTATCGACGTTTTTACGATCTAATGGTGTGATGACACTCGTTACTTTATTAATTGGTTCCATGTGATTACCGCCTCTCTACACTTCTTGTGCTTGCTTTACGTATTTGCGTACGTCAACGAAGTGACCTTCAATTGCTGCAGCTGCTGCCATTGCTGGACTTACAAGGTGAGTACGTGCTCCTGCACCTTGACGACCTTCAAAGTTACGGTTAGAAGTAGATGCACAACGCTCACCAGAAGGAATTGTATCTTCGTTCATTCCTAAGCAAGCTGAGCATCCTGATTCTCGCCATTCAAAACCAGCTTCTAAGAAGATTTGATCTAAGCCCTCTTCTTCTGCTGCTTTTTTCGTAGACCATGAACCAGGTACAACGATTCCGCGTACTCCAGGGTGTAACTTTTTCCCTTTTACAATAGTTGCTGCAGTCCTTAAATCAGATAGTCGCGAATTTGTACATGAACCGATAAATACATGTTGGATATCAATCGACTCGATTGGTTGCCCTTCTTCAAGACCCATATATTCTAGTGCTTTTCTTAATGCATGTTTATCAGATTCAGATTCGTAATCGGCTGCAGTTGGAACAGTTTTTGATACTCCAGTACCCATTGAAGGGTTGGTACCCCAAGTAACAATTGGTTCGATTTCGTCTGCATCAATTTCTAGTACAACATCGTATGTTGCATCAGAATCAGAAGCAAGGCTCAACCAATAATTTGATGCCTCTTCAAACTTCTCATCTTTTGGTGCAAAACGACGACCTTTAATAAAGTCAACTGTTGTTTCGTCAGGTGAAATTAGACCCGCTTTTGCTCCAGCTTCAATGGACATATTACAAATTGTCATTCTTTCTTCCATAGTTAATGAACGAATCGCTTCACCAGTAAATTCCACGATGTGTCCAGTACCAACACCAATTCCCCATTTTGCAATAATTGCTAGAATGATATCTTTTGCAGCAACGCCTACACCAAGTTTACCATTCACACGAATTTCCATTGTTTTTGGTTTGTTTTGCCATAAAGTTTGTGTTGATAATACATGTTCTACTTCTGATGTACCGATACCGAACGCCAAAGCTCCAAATGCACCGTGTGTTGATGTATGTGAATCACCACAAACGATTGTTTTACCTGGTTGTGTTAAACCTAATTCAGGACCAATTACGTGTACAATCCCTTGATCTGGATGACCAATATCTGCAAGTTGAATACCAAATTCTTTTGCATTATCAGCTAATGTTGTAATTTGCTTTTTTGCGATTGGATCATTAATTGTTGGTAAATTTTTTGTTGGTACGTTGTGATCCATTGTTGCAAAACATAGGTCAGGACGACGAACTTTGCGTCCAGCTAAACGTAATCCTTCAAATGCTTGAGGAGATGTTACTTCATGAATTAAATGAAGATCGATATAAAGTAAATCTGGTTTTCCTTCTTCATGATGTACAACGTGTGTATCCCATATTTTTTCAATAATATTTTTTCCCATCACTATTCACCAACCCTTAAATATAAGATTCTACAATACTATCAGCTACAAAATTTGTATCGATTTCGGCAATTACACGATCCGTCCATTCATTTGTTGTTAAAGAACGAGAAGCACCTCTTGCTAGATCTGCCGTATAATAACCATCTTCAAAAACTGCACTTACTGCTCGTTCAATTTCTACAGCTTCATCTTTTAAACCAAATGAATAGCGTAACATCATGGCTACAGAAAGAATTGTGGCTGCTGGGTTTGCTTTCCCTTGACCCGCGATGTCAGGTGCTGAACCATGAACTGGTTCATATAAACCGAAATTATCACTTCGAATGGATGCAGAAGGTAAAACTCCTAGCGATCCAGTAATCACAGATGCTTCATCACTTAAAATATCACCAAACATATTGTCAGTAACGACAACATCATAATGTCCAGGATTTGTTATTAGCTTCATAGCAACAGAGTCAACTAAATTGTGTTCCACTTCAACATCTGGATATTGTTCTTTCTTTTCTTCGACTACTTCACGCCATAATCGAGATGTTTCTAACACGTTTGCTTTATCGACAGAACATAATTTACCTCTACGTAAACGCGCCATTTCAAAAGCATTATCTACAATACGTTCAATTTCTTCTCGTGTATATATATTTAAATCGCTTGCTTGTTCTAAGTCGCGATGTTTTTCTCCAAAGTAAATACCACTTGTTAATTCACGAACAATCATTAAGTCTACGTTTTCCGCAACTTCACGTTTCAATGGAGATGCACCTAGTAAACTAGGAAATGCTTTTACAGGGCGAAGGTTTGCGAATAGATCAAACGTTTTTCTTATTTTGAGTAATCCTTTTTCCGGACGTAACTCAGGTGGGTTGTTATCCCATTTAGGTCCACCTACAGCACCTAATAAAATTGCATCGCTTTCCTCACATAGAGCAATCGTTTCATCTGGTAGTGGATTATTAAATTGATCAATTGCAGCACCACCAATTGTTGCATAGTTTAGTTGAAATTCATGGTTGTAACGTTTACCGATTGCTTGTAAAACTCGAACAGCTGAAGCAACAACCTCAGGACCAATTCCATCGCCAGGTAAAACAGTAATTTTCTTTTCCATTGTATAACACCTTTCTTTACAGTTAGTTGAAGTGCGAAATCGCAAAACATATTATTGGGTTACACCCTATTTATCTATAAGAGAGTACTAGATTCTCTACAAATTTTAGAGAAACGCCATCAAACCTGTTATATTTGATGGCGTCAAATTGATTCATTTTTTAAAGCCAAAACGAGGTTTTACACAATTGTTGTTTGTGTAAGTCTAATTTTTTCATGAATAATGTTACGGTTAATTGCATCAATAAAGGCATTTGCAGTTGCCTCTAGTACGTCTTGTGATGAATCACGACCAGTTGTTTCTGTTCCGTTAATTCGTAAATTTACAACCGCATCGGCTAAAGCATCGCGGCCTTTACTTACAGATTTCACTTGGAAATCCATTACATTAACTTTTGAGTTTACTAACTGTTCTAAAGTATTGAAAATTGCTTCTACAGAACCAGCACCCGTTGCTGCAATTGTTCTTAAATCGCCATCAGGAGTTACTACGGATGCTGTTGCTGTTGGAATATTATCAGTTCCATAAGAAACTTGAACACTCTTCAATTCAAACATTGGAAGGTTTTCAATTGTCACTTGTTGTTCCGTTAACAATGTAATTAAATCATCTTCCGTAATTTCTTTTTTACGGTCAGCTAATTTTTTAAATTCTTGGAACGCTTTATTGATTTTTTCATCGGATAATTCATAACCCATTTTAATTGCTCGATCTCTAAATGCTGCACGACCTGAGTGCTTACCTAAAACTAAAGGTACTTCCCCTTCACCGATTAATGCTGGTGAAATGATTTCATATGTTTCTTTATGTTTTAGTACTCCATCTTGGTGAATTCCAGATTCATGAGCAAATGCATTTTTACCAACTACTGCTTTATTAGGTTGAATTAAAGATCCTGTTAAACGACTTACTAACTGAGAAGTACGTTTAATTTCTTTTAAATTAATGCCTGTTTCAACTGGATAAAAATCATTACGAATATGAAGTGCTACAGCAATTTCTTCTAATGCTGCATTTCCTGCACGTTCCCCAATACCGTTAATTGTACATTCTATTTGATCTGCACCGTTTTCCATTGCCGCTATTGAATTCGCAACAGCCATACCTAAGTCATCATGGCAATGTGCTGAAAATTTCACTTTATGAGAACCACGAACGTTTTCACGTAAGAATCGGAAAAGTTCTCCATATTCTTGAGGTGATGCATATCCAACCGTATCAGGTACGTTAATTGTTGTTGCACCTGCTTCAATTACCTGTTCAATAATTCTAACAAGGAAATCACGGTCAGAACGGAATCCATCTTCTGCTGACCATTCTACCAAAGGGAAGAATTTCTTTGCATATTTAACTGCTTCAATTGCTTGCTCTACAACTTGATCTGGAGTTTTCTTTAATTTGTACTCCATATGAATAGGGCTTGTTGCTAAAAATACATGTACATGTGGTTGTTCCGCACCTTTTAATGCTTCCCAAGCAGCATCGATATCACTTTGCACACAACGTGCTAAACCTGTAACAATAGAATTTTTAACCGTTCCCGCGATTCGTTGTACTGCATCCAAATCGCCAGGGCTTGAAGCAGGAAAACCTGCTTCAATAATTGTTACACCTAGACGTTCTAATTGTTTTGCAATCTCAATTTTTTCTGCAGTATTTAAGTTAATCCCAGCTGACTGTTCTCCATCACGAAGTGTCGTATCAAAAATATCTATTTTACGCATTATTTAACCACTACTTTCTTTTTCCCTTCACTAATGAAAGGCATCATTTCACGTAATCTTGCACCAACTTCTTCAATTTGGTGATCTGCTCCAGCTTTTTTATATTCTGTATAACGAGGACGATTTGTTTCGTTTTCGTTGATCCAATCTTTTGCAAAAGTACCATCTTGAATATCAGCTAACACATCTTTCATTCGTTCTTTTACAGATGGGTCGATAATGCGTGGACCTGATACATAGTCACCCCATTCAGCAGTATCAGAAATTGAATAACGCATTGTTGCCATACCGCCTTCGTACATTAAGTCAACAATAAGTTTTAATTCGTGTAATGTTTCGAAATACGCAAGCTCTGGTTGGTAACCTGCTTCTACTAAAGTTTCAAAACCGTATTTTACTAATTGAGTTGTACCACCGCAAAGAACTGCTTGCTCACCGAATAGGTCAGTTTCAGTTTCTTCTTTGAATGTTGTTTCTAACATTCCTGCGCGAGCAGCTCCAATTCCTTTACCATAAGCTAAAGCTAGATCACGAGCTTCACCAGTTGCATCTTGATAGATTGCGAATAGTGCTGGAACACCTGCACCTTGAACGTAAGTACGACGAACTAAGTGTCCAGGACCTTTTGGAGCTACTAAGAATACGTCAACATCAGCAGGTGGAACGATTTGACCGAAGTGAATGTTGAATCCATGAGCAAACATTAACGCATTTCCTGGTTGTAAGTTTGGAGCAATTTCTTCTTCATAAACTGCTTTTTGTCTTTCGTCAGGAAGTAAGATTTGGATAATGTCTGCTTCTGCTGCAGCTTCAGCAACTGTTTTTACATCTAAACCATCTTCAACTGCTTGATCGAATGATTTACCTTTGCGGATCCCAACTACTACATCAAATCCAGATTCTTTTAAGTTTTGAGCGTGCGCATGGCCTTGAGAACCATAACCGATAATTGCGATTTTTTTCCCTTTTAATACTTCTTCGTTGATTTCGTTTTGATAATACATTTTTGTCATGATAATTTCCCCCTAGTATTTTAATTTTTAATTTTGTGTGATTCTCTTTACGAGAATTACGTTTTTATATACTAACTAACTTTGTAAGAGTATCTCTTACTTCAGTATAGAAAGTTGTGGTGTTTCAATAGGTTGTGTTTCACGTACTGTAGCTGTAATGCCCGTACGTGTAATTTCTTTAATTCCATATGGTCGAATTAATTCTATAAACGCATCTATTTTTTCTGGATTTCCGACTACTTGATATGTGACAACATTTTTGGATGTGTCAATAATTTGAGGTCGGAATGGCTCAACAATTGCATTGATTTCTATTCTTAAATTTGCAGGTGAAACGACTTTGACTAAAGCCAATTCGCGAAGAACAATAGACTTTTCCGAAATATCATTCACCTTTAACACATCTATTTGTTTAGACAATTGTTTGATCATTTGCTCAAGCTTCACTTCATCTAATATATTTACAACCAAAGTCATTTTGGAGATATTTGGTTGTTCAGTGTGACCAACTGTAATGGATTCAATATTGAACTGTCGTTTCATAAGTAATCCTGTAACTCGGTTCAGTACACCACTTTGGTTTAAAACAGTTACTGTTATAACTCGTCTCATAGTCTTTTCACCCCTACAATATCATCAAGTGATTTACCAGCAGGAACCATTGGATATACATTTTCTAATTGTTTAACCCTTGCATCAATAACAGCTGGTTCATCAGAATTTAGTGCCTCTTCTAAAATTGCACCAGCCTCATCGATCGTTGTAATACGATACCCTTTTAACCCAAAGGCATCTGCTAGTTTTACAAAATCAGGTTGTACAGGCATTAAAGATTGAGAGTATCGGCCATCATAAAATAGCTCTTGCCACTGACGTACCATACCTAATGCCGAATTGTTAATAATGACAACTTTAACCGGTAAATTATATTCTTTTAATACTGCAAGCTCTTGGTTTGTCATTTGGAAACCTGCATCTCCAACAATTGCAATGACTTTTCGATCCGGTTTAGCAAATTGAGCGCCTATTGCTGCCGGGAATCCGAAGCCCATCGTTCCTAAACCACCAGATGTAACCCAACTATGGTCGTTGTTTAATTTGTAGTACTGAGCGCTCCACATTTGATGTTGCCCAACGTCTGTAGTAACTATTGCTTCCCCACCTGTGATGGCATGAACCATTTCAATAATTTGTTGAGGTAAAATTTCATTTTCGTCTTCAACATACCAGTAAGGGAAATCGTTTTGCTTTTGCTTTAAGAAATCTAACCATTCACCGTTCTCTGGTGCTTGAATATCTTTATTGATTAATGCTTTAATAGCCTCTTTCGCATCAGCAACAATCGGAATATCTGTTGGAATGTTTTTACCGATTTCTGCAGGATCAATGTCAATATGAATAATTGTTGCATTTGGTGCAAATCGTTTTGTGTCTCCAGTTAAACGATCATCAAAACGTGCACCAATATTAATCAATAAATCACATTTTTGAATTGCATCATTTGCCACTGCTGCCCCGTGCATACCAGCCATTCCAAAGTTGAGTTCGTGATTACCATGAATACTTCCTAGACCAAGTAAAGTATTCACTACGGGCAATTTGTACTTTTCAACTAATTCAGTTAATTCAGAACGTGCATCTGCAAATAATACTCCAGCTCCTGCTAAGATTAATGGTTTTTTTGATTCAGAAATTGCTTGTGCAGCTTTTTGAATTTGTAAATAATTCGGCTTTGTGTTTGGTTGATATCCTGGTAAATAAATTGGCTCATCATTTCCAATAAGGTCTGCCACATCAAACAAGTCTGCAGAAACATTCTTTGGAAAATCAATCAGTACAGGACCCTTTCTACCAGTGTTTGCTATATGAAAAGCTTCTTTTACGATTCTTGGAATGTCTCGAACATCTTGAACTTGATAATTATGTTTTGTAATAGGAGTTGTGATACCAATAATATCTGCTTCTTGGAATGCATCTGATCCAATCACACTAGTTGCTACTTGACCAGTAAAAATTACAAGTGGAATAGAATCAATCATTGCATCCGTAATTCCAGTCACAAGATTTGTAGCACCAGGTCCTGAAGTTGCAATAACAACACCCGGTTTATTTGATACTCGTGCATACCCCTCAGCGGCGTGGATAGCACCTTGCTCATGGCGAGTTAAAATATGTCGGATTGGATTTTTATAAAGTGCATCATATACATTCAGCACTGCACCACCAGGATATCCAAAAACAATATCAACACCTTGCTCCTTTAATGCATAGACTAGCAAATCAGAACCAGTTCTAGGTTTAAATGTCTCTTCAGTTTGCTTTGGTTGATCGGCATCTATTTTTACACTTGTCGTAGTGTTTGTAGTCATTTTTTTATCCTCCTATTCAAATTAATAAAAAAAGAAGTCATTTTCTCCCACGCAAAAGAAAACCTTTCGCGTAGGGATGAAAATGACTTCCATGGTACCACCCTTATTTATAGCTATAAAAGCTACCTCGTGAATAGCGGGAAATTATTCATCTCCACTGAATGTTTCAAATAGTATGAAAATTCAGTGTGCAACAAGATGAATACACTATTCGTTGATAACGAGCATTTCGAAATTTGCCCGGAGCTATCTAATTGCGAAAACGCGTTTAATAGCTCACTCCGAGGGGATGTCGGTTATAGTTGTATCGCCGGGTTCCAGCAATCCCAGCTCTCTGGTAGATACAATTCTCTATAACCTTTAACCTCATCATCGATTATATATATATAAAATAATTGTTTAGTTTAACGAATTAGCCCTTTAATGCTCTAAAGTTTTTGCTTAAGGATTACCTATATTCAAGGAATTTAAACCACCCTTGAATTAAATACTCATAATACCGCCTTTTGAAGCGTTAGTTACAAGTTTAGAATATCTTGCTAACCAACCAGTTTTAATTTTAGGTTCAAATGGTTGTAATTCCTTACGACGTTCCTCTAAAATTTCTTGTGAAACTTGTAGATTAATTGTACGGTTTGGTAAATCTATTTCAATAATATCGCCATTGTTAATTAATGCGATAGGTCCACCTTCTGCTGCTTCTGGAGAAATATGACCAATAGATATCCCTCTAGATGCACCACTAAATCTTCCGTCTGTAATAAGTGCAACTTTTGTACCTAATCCACGACCCATAATGGCCGAAGTTGGAGCAAGCATTTCCGGCATCCCTGGTCCACCTTTTGGACCTTCATATCGAATGACAACTACATGCCCTTCTCGTACACTGCCATCATCAATTGCAGCCTGTGCATCATCTTGTGAGTCAAAGACAATTGCTTCACCAGTAAAGGTTTTGATAGAAGGATCAACTGCCCCTACTTTAATTACAGAACCCTCAGGAGCGATATTACCGTATAAAACAGATAAACCTCCTACAGGACTATATGGATTATCTTTTGTTCGTATTACTTTATCATTTTTAATTTCATGGTCTTTTACTAAATCCCCCATTGTCTTACCTGTTACAGTAATACGGTTCGGGTGAATTGCACCAGGAATTTTTGTTAACTCATTTATGATTGCTTCGACGCCACCAGCTTTATTAATATCATCCATTGAAAAATCGGATGCTGGCATAATTTTAGCTAAGTAAGGAACTCGTTCAGCAACTTTGTTAATATCTTCAAGGTTGTAATCGATTCCTGCTTCATTTGCAATAGCTAATGTGTGAAGTACTGTATTTGTAGAACCACCCATTGCCATATCTAATGCAAACGCATCGTCGATAGCTTCTTTTGTAATGATGTCACGAGGTTTTACATCCTCTTCAATCATTCGAACTAAATGTTTTGCAGCTTCACGGATTAATTCTTTTCTTCGTTCACTTGTTGCAACAATTGTTCCGTTTCCTGGAAGAGCAACACCTAACATTTCCATTAAACAGTTCATCGAGTTTGCTGTAAACATACCAGAACAAGATCCGCAAGTTGGACATGCATTATTTTCAATATCTAATAATTCATCAGCTGACATTTTACCTGATTTGTGAGCCCCAACACCTTCAAAAACGGAAGTTAATGAAAGTTGTTTACCTGAAGCTGATACTCCAGCTTCCATTGGACCACCTGATACAAAAACCGATGGGACGTTCGTACGAACAGCTGCCATTAACATACCAGGCGTAATTTTGTCACAGTTTGGAATATAGAAAACTCCGTCAAACCAGTGTGCATTTATAACGGTTTCAGCAGAGTCTGCAATTAGTTCACGGCTAGGTAATGAATAGCGCATACCAATGTGACCCATTGCGATTCCATCGTCAACACCAATTGTGTTGAATTCAAAAGGAATACCACCTGCTTCAATAATTGCTTCTTTAACTTCTTTAGCAAATTCTTGTAAATGAACATGACCAGGAATGATATCGATATAAGAGTTACAAATACCGATAAATGGTTTTCCTAAGTCTTTAGCTTTAACTTTACCAGTAGCATATAAAAGACTACGGTGAGGAGCACGATCAACTCCTAATTTAATCATATCACTTCTCATAATTGATACGCCCCACATTTTCTTATATTTACTTTGATGTTACTGAAAAATTCTTAATCTAGTTAACACGAGAATGTAAACGAATTTCGGTAATATTCTGTGTGTTCAAAAGATTAATATTTTTTAAATTGTTGTCATCATAGTACAAGAAAACTCTTTCGTCAACCGAATTTTTCGGACAATTTCTACAATTTCGAAATTAATTTCTCGTTGAAATCGTTTTCAATATGAAAAATAAAGGATTTTTCTATTTTGTTAAATTTTTTTAAAATTTTTTGTTTTCATGTTTTTATGTATAGTTGTGGAATTATAGGTAAAAATAAAAAAAGCCTAGGGAGAACCTAGGCTTACTCATTAATGTGATTATTTAAAGAACAAAAGATCTACGGATAAGTTCATCAGGATGACTGAGTGAAGTACTGCAAAAAGAAAAGCTTGGCGATTTAACCTCTTGATTAATTTACTATCCATATAAAGCACCCACCCTATCATTTAAATTTGTCTAACTTGTGAACATTATATGACAGTTACCTAAAAAATGCAAAATATTTTGAATACTTTTATCACAACTTCTTTATTAAACTTTTTTATAAGATAATTACATAATTGATGTATAGTTTTTTATTTTTAATAAAAAATATGTATAGTACAAACACTTCAAATTGTGATTGTTAAATGAAGTACTTACTTTTAAAGGAGATGGACAACTATGATGAGCTTCATTTGGTTTTTAATTATTGGTGGTGTTTTAGGTTGGTTAGCTGGAGTTATTCTTGGAAAAGATGTTCCAGGTGGAGTAATTGGTAATATTGTGGCTGGAATTATTGGATCATGGATTGGTAGCGCTTTGTTAGGAAACTGGGGTTGGCAAGTTTCTGATTTTTACGTGTTCCCAGCATTAATCGGTGCCATTGTTCTAATCTTCATTGTTTCGTTCATTATGCGATCGTTTAGAAAAGCAACTTAATAATATAAAGGGGCCGTCAATGAAACAGACGACCCCATTTTTTATTCTATTATGGATTCAGTACTTGCTAGTGCCTCTAATTGGCTGCTAACGCCTTCATATTGATTGTAATAGTGAAGAACATCTTCAACATACTGATCACTGTGGTTGTATTGATAAATTGCTTTTTTTAATTCACCCTTTGAAGCACCGGCAGCAGACAAATATTTAGCCGCACTATATATCGCATCTTCTATTTGGAATGGATCTGCCTTACCATCTCCATTTCCATCCACACCATATCCCCCATATGCTTTTATGATATCTGGATTTGTTTTTTCAGATTCAGGTATTTCCCCTTTTCCTAATCCTTTACATGTTGGATGTTCCCAACCTACAAATGTACAAGGCATAAATTGCATATGTCCTTCAGCACCTACAGGTGAAACTAAATTTTTCATTGTTGAAAATCGTGTTTCTACACGATGATGGGCTGCAAGCAATGTCCATGGTACATTATATTGTTTTCCAGCTGTAATATATACGGGAATATACTCTTCTGGAATTTTAAGATCGAAATCCACTTGTATTTTTTCTATTTCAGTTAATGGTGCTTCCGTCATTAAAAATGATAGTTTTGTATGTAATTGTTGCCAAATTATGTAGGAAGAATAATAAAGCATAAAGGATATAGGTATAAGAACAACAATTAATAATAGTTTTGCACTAGGACTAAGGAAAGGTTTTTTGTTTTTTTTACTTTTTGCCATGATCAGCCATCCTAAAAGAAATACTTGTTATACTATCTACTTCTTGAGTTAGTTAAAAATTTATCATATTATGGTATAACATTACAATTCTATACTAGATGAATTAATTTAACAAAGGAGACAATTATCATGTGGAAAGATTTTAAAGAATTTGCTATGAAAGGTAACATCGTAGATCTTGCTGTAGCAGTAGTGATTGGTGGTGCATTTGGTAAAATTGTTACTTCACTAGTAGACAATATTATCATGCCACTAGTAGGAATTTTACTAGGTGGAATCGACCTAACGACAAGTTTTGTACTAGTCGTTGGAGAAGGAAAAATGGAATTTGGCGTATTTTTACAGTCCATTATTGATTTCCTAATTATTGCGTTTTCAATCTTTATGGCTTTACGTCTTTTAACAAAGCTAAATCGTAAAAAGAAAGTAGAAGAAGAAGCAAAACCTGTAGAAGTAGTTGATTCAAAAGAAGAATTATTGAAAGAAATTAGAGATTTGTTAAAAGAAAATAAGAACTAAAATATTTATTTAGTTTTGTTATTACAAAGTTAAGCTATTAGAATTTGCAGAAAAGTTAATAAAATACTATGAATCTTGGTTGTTTTCACTACTTTATCGTGATAAAGTGAATAAATAATAAATATTATTCATATTTTCAAAAGATTAAGGTAACGAGAGAAAGAGTGATATTAAAATGACCAAAAAAGCTATCGAAACGAAATTAGTACAATTAGGCAACTTAAGTGATCCAAAAACTGGTGCAGTCAATCCTCCTATCTATATGTCTACTGCTTATAAACATGGTGGAATTGGCCAATCAACAGGATATGATTATACTCGTACGAAAAACCCTACGCGTGAAATTTTAGAAAAAGGGATTGCTGATCTAGAATCCGGTGATGCAGGATTTGCCTGTAGTTCTGGAATGGCTGCTGTTCAATTAGTATTATCACTATTTAAACCTGGTGAAGAAATCATCGTACCCGATGATATTTATGGTGGTACATATCGTTTATTAAAAACATTTAGTCAAACGTATAATATTTCACCTAAATACTTTAAACCTGAACAAGATATTGAAAGTCTAATAACAGAGAATACAAAGGCGATTTTTCTTGAAACACCTACAAACCCACTTATGTTAGAGTTTGATTTGGATAAGTTTGCAGCTATTAGTAAAAAGCATAATCTATTATTTATTGTAGATAATACATTTTACACACCATACTTCCAACGTCCAATCGAGCATGGAGCAGACATCGTTCTACATAGTGCAACAAAATATATTGCCGGACATAATGATGTACTTGCCGGTTTAGTTGTTGCAAAAGGACAAGAATTATGTGATAAGCTTACTTTTGCTCATAATGGAATGGGCCTTGTATTGTCACCGATGGATAGCTGGTTAGTAATACGCGGATTAAAAACGATGCATTTACGTTTGAAACAGCACGATTCAAATGCGAAAAAAGTTGCAGCTTATTTGGAAAGTGAACCACTTGTGACTGATGTTTTATATACAGGTAAGGGCGGTATGCTTTCTTTTAGAGTGAAAAATGCCGATATGGTAAACCCATTCTTACAAAATATTCAACTAATTACTTTTGCAGAAAGTCTAGGCGGAGTTGAAAGTTTTATTACCTACCCTGCTACGCAAACACATGCAGATATTCCATATGAAGAACGTGTAGCTAGAGGTGTTGACGATCGTTTACTTCGTTTTTCTGTAGGTGTAGAAGAAGCAGAAGATATCATCGCAGATTTACAACAAGTATTTGATAGACTTAGAAAAGAATTTAATTAATAAGAAATAACGCTTGGTGCGAAAATTGGCACCAAGCGTTATTTGTTTAATGACGATATTTGTCAGGTTCAGAAATATCGCTTAAAGCTTCCCCTGCTTCATTTACGAAAATGTTTTCTTGAGCTAAATCTCCAATTGCACAAATTCCTTGAATTTCACCTTTGTCGTTGACCACGGGAATACGACGAATTTGATGCTGTGCCATTAAACGCGCACATTCATGTACATCCATATCAGGTGTACAAGTCACAACATCATGAGTCATTACATCATGACAGTGAACTTGGTTAGCGTCATTTCCATCTGCAATACATTTAATGACAATATCTCGGTCAGTTATCATACCAATTACTCTATTTGAATCACATACAGGAACAGATCCACAGTCAACATCACGCATAATTTTTGCGGCAGTTGTTAAAGATTCATGTGGCGTACAAAATTGCACATTTTTTGTCATTATTTCTGAAACAGTTTTCATATTACATCCTCCTTCAATTCATTCGATTTTAGTATTTGTCAAATACAATGTTTTATAAGCAAAAAAAAACAAGGACAAAGATTCCTTGTTTTAATTTTTTATTTACTTAATCTTTCTTCAATTAATGTTTTCATATCAATTGCAATTGTATCGAATGATACGCCACCTTCTGTTTCAGAATAACCTGTATAGTTTTTCACTATAGTACCCGTTTCATCTACTAAATGGAAGGTGCTCATATGAACTACTTGTCCACCATCATCAGGTTTTTTTACAAGTGTTTTAAATGAATTGAGTGCAAATTGTTCAATATATTTTTGATCGTAACCAGTAAGTAAATGCCATTTCGATTCGTCTGGTACAGGGTAATTACTTAAGTAGTTAGCAAGTACTTCGGGTGAATCCGTTTCAGGATCAACAGAAAATGCAACAATTTTATAATCGTCAACACCGCGATCAATTAACTCTTGTTGGATTTCTGTCATATTAAATGTCATTGGAGGACATACAGTTGTACAGCTTGTAAAAATAAACATTGCTAACCAAGGTTCACCTTTTAAATCTTCTAATGATACTGTATTTCCATGTTGGTCAATCATTTCAAAATCGTCAATCGGATAATTAAAATCTGGTTTAAATTTATAATTGCTACATGCACTTAGGATTGTACTCAATATCATAATTCCGATCAGACCAAGAAGACTTTTTTTCATATCTATCAACTCCCTATCCATTACTTTCATCTTAACGAATTTCATGATTAAAGTACAATCTTTCAAAGCGACAGATTACTTACAAATTTGTGAATTCTTTTTCACAAATTATTCTTTCATACCTATAATGGCTGTATGGATTGCTTCTAGTTTAGTTTCTATTCGGTATAGTAAATAGAATGAAACCACAATAGGAAATCCTATTTCTTGAATTAACAAAACGAAGTCTTCCATCTAACCTCTCCTTTCGGTATTCCAATTATTATGTGTATTTATTTTGAAAGCCGACATAGTCGCAAAACAAATAGACTATGTCGGCATACATTTTTGATATTAAATTTGGATTATACTAATTCTAGATCTGAAACATTTCTTTCTATCATTCTAGCTCCACTAATGCCGACAATAGCATATCCTTCATTGTGAAAAACATCTTGGTCAATAATTGATTGCATTGCAGTGACAACCTCTGTGGACGTAATATTTTCTTTTGGGTCACTTACAGAAAGTGTAATTGTTTTACCATTTGCTGTATTAAACTTCATTTCTAATGTTAAAGCCATTTATAATTTCCCCCTTTCATATTTAATAGTAAAAATGTTAGTAGCTCACCTTTATCAAAGATTAGAAATCAACTGCTTCTGTTTGTGAAATCTTCGCTTGATTTAATTGATACTTCGATAAACTTGCAATTGCTTGTGCTACTGTTGCAATTTTCTCTACTTCTACATCATTTCGGACATTTCGATAAGTTTTACTAGTAATTACTGGTTTACCAAACTCATCTAGTCCTGTTTCAAATAAAAGTTTTAAAGTTGCTTCTTCGAAATTGTAAACCGCCATTTTCTCACCCCCTCTTCACCTATTTATATAGTTCGTTTCAGTGAAAATAGAGACATTAGTAGTGAAAAGTTTTTCAATTCCTTTTATAATAAAACTTAACGATAAAAATTGAAGAGCTACTATTGATATTTTTTTATTGCTTATAGTAAACTCAATGTTTCCTTTTTTGTTAACTGATGGTTAAAGAGGTGAAAGTTTTGTTACAAGGTTGGTTTTTGTGGTTTATATTGTTTTGGGTAATAACACTACCAATAATGATGGGGATTGGCGGATTCTTTATGTTTCGTAAGTTCCTAAAAGCTTTACCAAAACAAGATGGTTGGTCAGATCTCGATTGGCAAAACTACTATATTAAAAAAACAGTAAACTTATGGGGAGACGATGCCAAAAGCCTGTTAAATGAACTGGTTAGTCCTGTTCCTGAGTTATTTCGACAAGTTGCTAAAGAAAAGATTGCTGGGAAAATTGGTCAACTTGCATTAGAAGAACGTGCAAAAAAAATATCGAATGATATTATCATACGTGGGTATATTCAAGCTACACCAAAACGCGATCATAAATTCTTACGAAAAAAATGTGAAGAACTAAGTATTGATTTAAAACAATATGAACATCTATTTGAATAATAGGAAAAGGGCTATATTAAAATAAAATCTTTTAATATAGCCCTTTTTTCACTTCATTAATTGAGTTTTTCGTATCTTGTTATACTGTAGTAACATAGCAATTCTCCATGGCCAAAGCATTGCAAATGCTAACGTCCAAAACATACCACCTAATTCTCCTACCTCAAAGGATTCAGATAAATACACTTTTAAAACAATTCGTCCGATTAATATTCCTATAAGGATAAAGAAAAAGGCTTTTGACCGTTTCATATAAATTTCTTGACCACGAACTTCAAATTTAGAAGTAGCAATTAGTACAATTGAAAAAACTACACCAATACTTACCGCTTCTAAGATTTGTAATGGTGCTAGACGAAATTCTTCAAAAATAAACATAAGTGCACCAGTTGACATAGCTACTGGTGGGATTAATAGTTTTTTAGGATTTACAGGCTTTTTCTGTGAACGCATTCTTGCAATCATAATAATTGAGCCCATAATTATGGCCATTACCGTTGAACCCACTACTAAATATTGAGAAGGTATATTAGCGATCATGGAATCCCTCCTCTAACCATCTACATTTTTCTGTTCTATCATAACTATTTTTTTATATTATTACCACTAGAATCATCTAGAACTTAAAAAAATCCTGCCATTAGGAGGCAGGAAGTGTAGCTTTTTATACGTTCGATCCTAATACGTTATCCACAACCATTTTAAGTTGTGTTGAGTCAAAAGGTTTTGTGATAAAATCCTTTGCACCGTCTTCCAATGCTTCAACAATTATTCTTTGTTGGCCTAATGCTGTGATCATAATTATTTTTGCATCTGGAAAACGAGGTATTAGTTGTTTCACTGCATCTAAGCCCGACATAATTGGCATTGTTATATCCATTGTTACGATATCAGGAAGTATTTGAGGGTAAAGTTCAACAGCTTCTTTTCCGTTTGAAGCAACTTGTACATCAAAACCCCATTCTTTAAACATATTTCCAACTGCAGTTCTCATAAATAATGCATCATCTACTACTAAAACTGTTGGCATATTACTCATTCCCTCTCACTCAAACACGATTATGTTATGATTATTTGTTTTCAACTTAGAAGCCTTGAAATCCTCCGAAAATAGGTGTAAGAACGCGAATAATATAATCAAGACCATCAAAGAATAATAAAATACCGACAGCAATCATAATCCATCCACCAATTTTAACAATTAGCCCACTATTTTTACGAATCCACCCTAATCTTGAAATAAAGAATGATAATACAAAGAATGGAATAGCAAATCCAAAATAGTATGCAAGCATATACCACATTCCTGATCCAGGATTAGCCGATGCTAATAATATAATGGATGCTAATATTGGTCCTGTACAAGGAGTCCAACCAGCAGCAAATGCTAACCCAATTAGTGTTGATCCAAAGTAACCAGATGGTCGGTTTTTAAATTCAAATTTACGATCTTTCATTAAAAAGTCAATTTGTAATAATCCCACAATCATTAATCCAAATACAACGATTAAGATCGCACCAATTTGTCTTATTAAATCCTCATAGTTTACGAAAAAGTCTTTAAATATTGATGCACCGAATCCGATTGCGATAAAAATAATTGAAAACCCAATTAAAAAGAAAACAGTATGTAAAATTGCACGTTTTTGCAGCATACCTTTTTCGTCTTTTAATTCATTATAACTCATGCCAGTTATATATGATAAAAAAGCAGGATATAAAGGTAATGTGCATGGAGAAATAAAACTTAAGAATCCGGCACCAAAAGCTATAAAGACATTAATATCTGTTCCCATAAATTACGCTCCTTACTATTAATGTCTCCATAGTATCAAATTTTAGTAAAAAAAGCGTAGACTTTACCTACAAATAATTTTGACGAAACAGTGAATTCAAAAATATGTAAAACGCAATTAATAGTTTAACATAAAAAGGAATAAAGGAGCACCCTTTTTCACAAAATTATTAACTTTCTAACTGTTCCATTAATTATTTACAATACAACAAAAGGGACTGGAAGTATAATCTTCAGTCCCTTTTCTTAATATTTCATTGAGATTTATTCAATTAAGCTTGAACATTAGCAGTTTCTTGTTTTTTGGCAAATTGACGTTTTTTAATCTCTGTTAATGTTGAAGCTGCAAAAATAATTACCGCTAACCAAATAAACCCAAATGAAACTAAATCAATGATTGTAAATGGCTCATTGTAAAGAAAAACACCTGTTACTAACGCTGCGGTTGGAGTAAAGTATTGGAAAAATCCAATCAGATATTGCGGGATCCGTTGTGCACCCTTCGCAAATAAAACCAATGGAATAGCTGTAATAATTCCACCAAACATTAAAAGAAAGTCTGTTGTCGTATTCAAATGGAACAAAGTCGGTGTAGTTTGAGTCCAAGAATAAATATAAACTCCTAATGCAATGGGCAATACAAAAAGTGTCTCTAGCGCTAATCCGCGAGTAGCATCAATTGTAATTTTCTTCTTTAATGCACTATAAGTTGCAAATGAAATTGCAATTAACAGAGCAACCCAAGGTATTTGACCGTAGCTAATTGTTATAATCAAAACTCCTATAAATGCGACGATAACAGCACTAAGTTGTGTTTTTGATAACTTTTCTTTAAAGAAGATCATTCCAAATACAACTGTTATTGTTGGATTAATATAATAACCTAAACTCGCTTCAACCACATGATCATGATTAACTGCCCAAATATATAAAAACCAGTTTACTGTAATGACCATTGAAGCAGACAATAACGCAAGGAAAAGTATTTTATTGTTCCATAACAATTTAATATCTTCAACTAAATTTTTCCGTTGCTTAATTAGCAATATGAATAACGTTGTAAAAACAAACGACCAAATTACTCGATTTATTAAAATTTCTAAACTATCAACATGGTCTAATAGTTTCCAGTAGATTGGGAAGATACCCCATATAAGATAAGCAAATATGGCATAGATGATCCCTTTGTTTTCCTCTGACATTACGACACCTTCTTATTATTTTCGTCAAAATTAGGCAAGATAGACCAATTATAGTACTAGCGATTATCGAAGTAAATATTTGTGTTTGGTAATACAGTCATTTTACTAAACTATACTCTCTTCAACTATACCGTTTTGTAATAGATACATTTTATGATATAAACCTTTTTGTTCAAGCAATTGTTGGTGTGTTCCGCGTTCAACAATTTCACCTTGGTGAAGAACTAAAATTAGTTCTGCGTCTTGGATTGTTGAGAGTCTGTGCGCAATTGCTATTGTCGTTCGGCCTTTTCTCATCTTTTCTAAGGATTGTTGAATTGCAACCTCTGTTTCCGTATCAATTGCTGCCGTCGCTTCATCAAGTATTAAGATTTTAGGATTTGCAGCTACTGTTCGTGCAAATGCAATCAGTTGACGTTGACCACTTGAGAAGGTTGAACCTCTTTCTGTTACTTTTTGCTGGTATTTATTTGGGAGCTTTTCAATAAATTGATCTGCTTGAACAAATTTTGCAGCTTCTACAACGTCTTCAGTTGTTAGATTCTCATCAAACAAACGGATATTACTTTCAATTGTCCCATAAAACAGAAATGAATCTTGTAAAACGAGACCAAGTTTTTTACGAATTTCTTTTTTGCTATATGATTTAATGGACTTACCATCAATAATAATATCTCCGTGTTCAAATTCGTAAAATCTCATGAGTAAATTGATAATAGAACTTTTCCCGCTACCTGTGTGACCAACCAGTGCAACCGTTTCACCAGGTTTCACTGTGAAGGATATATTTTTTAAAACATCCGTTTTACCATCATAACTAAACGAAACGTTTTTAAATTCAACAAACCCTTCATTTATTTCCTCATTATTATTAATTTGAGCAGGTTCTAACTCAGGGTCATCTAGAAGTTCAAATACACGAGTAGCGGCAACGATTGCTTGTTGATAGAATGCTAATCGCTCCATTACTTGATTAATAGGATCAAAGAATCTAGAAACATACGTAATGAAGGCATAAATCATACCAACCTCTACAGCTGTATTAAAACTTGTAAAGCCAAAGAAACTTAAAATTAAAATAATCGCAATAAAATAGACTAAATCAATCACTGGACGGAGTAGTACCGAATTTAGTTTCGTGTTATTCATCATTGCTTGATAATGTTGGTCATTGATATCATTAAACTCTTCGTTAAATCGTTCTTCTTGTCGAAAAACTTGGACAATGTTCATGCCTGAAAGAGTTTCTGATAATTTTGCATTTAACTGACTAAGTTTTTCACGCATCGTCATATAAATAACTGAACTAAACTTTCTGTATAAAAAGATAACAAGAAAAATAATTGGGAGTAAAATTAATGCAAACAATGCTAACATTGGATTTAGTAAAAACATAGCTACATAAACACCAACAATTAAAAATGCTGCTTGCACATAAGCAATTAATACGGAAACAAATAAATCTTTTATGGCTTCTGTATCATTTGTTGCACGAGATACAATCGATCCTGCTGGAGTGGAATCAAAATAACGCATTCCTAGTCTATGAATCTTTGAGAAGACATCAATTCTTATTTGTTGAACAACATTTAAAGCAATTTCTTGGAATTTCACTAATTGTAGATAACTAATAATTACATTAATGATTTGGATGAAAATATAAGATACCGCTAAAAAAATGATTGGATTTGTATCAAAATTTAAAATCGCAACGTGATCATCTAGAAATACTTTTATCAAATAAGGGCCGATGACATCCCCTGTTACTGTAAGAATTAGTAGAAATAAAGCAATTGCTACTGACTTCTTATGAGGTATTAAATATCGAATTAGCCTAAATAGTATTTTGCGTTGTTCTTTTCCTGAAAGGGCTGTTTGTTTACTCATGAACTTCCCCTCCCTTTTCTACTAATTGTTCTAGTTGTTGTAAATTATACATTTCACAATAACGACCTTTAAGTTCCATTAACTCTTCGTGAGTTCCTTTTTCAACAATACTACCTTCATGCATAACAATTATGACATGCGCGTGTTGGATTGCACTTAAGCGATGTGAAGTGATAATTGTTGTTTTATCTTGACGCTCTTCTTTTAACGCTTCAAGAATCGCTTCTTCCGTTTTCGCATCAACTGCTGATAGGGAATCATCTAATATTAGTAGCTCAGGATTAGACATAAGCGCACGGGCTATCGAAATCCTTTGCTTTTGACCACCAGACAGTGACACACCTCTTTCACCAACAATTGTTTTATAACCATCCGTGAAACGTAAAATATCTTCGTGGATATATGCGAGTCTTGCAGCATATTCAACCTGTTCTTTAGGAGCAGATGGATTAGTAAAGGCAATATTGTTATAGACTGAAGTCGAAAATAAGAAATGGTCTTGTGGAACATAACCGATTGCTTCAAGTAAACGCATTTTACGATACTCATCAATTCGTTTTCCACCGAAAATAATTTCTCCCTCATATCCTTCAAATTCACGTAACAATAGTTTAAGAATGGCCGTTTTACCTGAGCCCGTTTTACCAACAATCCCTAAAGTTTCACCCCGTTTTAATTCAAAACTTACATCTTTCAAACTAGGTTGTTCATCACCAGGGAATGCAAATTTATTGACTTGAAAAACTAAATTGCCGTTTGGTCTCTCATCTATTGCATTCGGTTTATCATCGATTTCTACTGGTATCGATAGTAAACTTTCAATACGGTCATAGGAAGCTGAACCTCTTTCCATAATATTAAACAACATACCAAATGCTAGCATTGGCCATACAAGTAAACCTAGATATGTATTAAAAGCAACTAGGTCACCTATTGTCATGGATCCTTCAACTATAAACTTTGCTCCGAAACCTAAGCTTAAAATGAAACTAATTCCAATAATTAAACTAATTGTTGGATCAAACAATGAATCAATTCGTGCTACTTTCATATTTTTTGAAACAACTTCACTAGAAAGTTTTTTGAAATCAGAGATATCCTCATTTTGTTGTCCAAATGTTTTAATTACTTTTATTCCTGTAATACTTTCTTGCGTTTTATCATTTAAATCTGAGAATGCCGATTGTGCTAGATGGAAACGTTCATGTAATAGCTTTCCATAATAAGTGGACGATACTGCTACTAATGGCATAGGAATTAATGCAATTAATGTTAACCGCCAATCAATCGTAATAGCCATTGCTAAAATTACAAAAGTACCCGTAGTAAGAGAATCAAAGAGCGTTAATACTCCTCCACCTGCAGTTTGTTGTACTGCTGACACATCATTTGTCGCATGAGCCATTAAATCCCCTATTCGTCGTTGTTGATAAAAAGACGGACTCATTTTAGAAAAATGATTGAATAGCTTTTTCCTTAATGTCATGGCCATATAGTTGGATGAACCGAAAATCATTAATCGCCAGAAATAGCGTAACCCATAAATGAGTAAAGCTGATAATAGGATAATGCCAAGCCAAATGAGCAGAGACCCAAGGGTTAATTTTCCTTGCCCGATTTCATCAATTGTATACCCGATAATTTTTGGAGGAATCAATTGTAAAATGGCAACTAACGCAAGAGCTAAAAGACCAATTAAATATTGTTTTTTCCTCTCTTTAAAAAACCAGCCGAGCTTAAAAAAAACGTTCATCATTACACCTACATTTCATTTTCGAATCTGTATTATCTATAAAACTCATAGAAATTTACT
>Ga0182747_1000830_pt1 | contig 26187 bp, 24 predicted proteins | sample eDN3rd30CBELigBY_FD_128526 | JGI IMG/M metagenome (GOLD analysis project Ga0182747, IMG submission 128526) | Enriched backyard soil microbial communities from Emeryville, California, USA - eDNA 3rd pass 30_C BE-Lig BY (version 2) (version 2) | ecosystem: Environmental > Terrestrial > Soil >... | reverse complement strand
CCTGCGACGCCGCCTTGGCTTCAGCGTTGCAATGGGTATTTGTGAAACGGTGAAAACTCACGCGGGGCTTGCGATCTTCACCGTTTTCCAAATACCCATGCGGCCTATCCACAGGCGAAGCGGCTAGAGGTTGATCGGCTCCATCACCACCGGCTCGATGACCTCGACGCCCGGCAGTCCCTCCCGCAGAGCATCGGCATTTTGTTCGAGCAGCGGGAAGGTCTTGTAGTGGCAGGGGATCACTGTCTTGAAGTCGAAGTATTTCTTCGCCGCCCAGGCCGCCCGCTTCATGTCCATGGTGAAATGGCCGCCGGCGCAGAGGATGCCGATATCGGGTTGGTGATATTCGCCCATCCAGCCCATATCGGCCATGATGTCGGTATCGCCCGAGACATAGATCACGTGGCCTTCGCCCGCGATCATGTAGCCGGATTCGTGACCGGCATAGACCGGCCCCTCATTGCCTTCGAATGACGAGGAATGCGAGGCGTTGACCATGGTCACCTTGGCGCCGCCGAGGTCGACCGTGCCGCCCTTGTTGAAGCCGATGCCGTGGATGGACTGGTGCGTCTGCCAGGTGCTGACAAGGTCGTAGATGCCGACGACGGGGATATTCAGCTCGCGCGCGATGGTCAGGGTGTCGCCGGTATGGTCGCCATGACCATGTGTCAGAAGGATATGGGTGGCGCCTTCGATCGCCCGGTCACGCTCATTGTCGGGGAAGGAGGGATTCCCCGAGAGCCAGGGGTCGATCAGGATCACGGCCCGTTCGATTTCAAGCCGGAATCCGGAATGGCCAAGCCAGGTCAGTTTCATGGGATGCTCCTTTTTCGATGGGCGCATCCTGCCAAGCCGGCGGCGGCGCGTAAAGTTCCCCAACGGGTCGCGCTTGCCCCGCACCGGCGCGGGCGGTAAACCCTCGGCCAAGCGAAAGGAACCCCCATGTCGATCACAGAGGATGAAGCCCGCAAGGTCGCGCATCTGGCGCGCATCGCGGTCGATGATGCCGACCTGCCGGCGCTCGCGCAGGAGTTGAACGGCATTCTGCATTTCATGGAACAGCTGAACGAAGTCGATGTCGAGGGCGTCGAGCCGATGACCGGCGTCGAGCCCATGCGTCTGAAGCGGCGCGAGGACATCGTGACGGATGGCGAGATGCAGGACCTGATCCTGAAGAATGCGCCCGATGCGCGCGAAGGCTTCTTTGCCGTGCCGAAGGTGGTGGAATGAGCGATCTGAACAAACTGACCATTGCCGGTGCCCGCGATGCGCTGGCCAAGGGCGAGGTGAGCGCGGTCGAATTGACCGAGGCCTGCATTGGCGCGATCGACGCCTCAGGCGCGCTGAATGCCTTTGTCCATGACACGCCCGACCTCGCGCGGGACATGGCGAAGGCTGCCGATGCCCGGATCAAGGCGGGCGATGCAGCACCCCTGACCGGTATTCCGGTGGGCGTGAAGGATCTTTTCTGCGTCAAGGGCGTGCCCTCGCAATCGGCGAGCCGCATTCTCGAGGGCTTCCTGCCGCAATATGAATCGACCGTGACCCGCAACCTCTGGGATCAGGGCGCGGTCATGCTGGGCAAGCTGAACCAGGACGAGTTCGGCATGGGCTCCTCGACCGAGAACAGCGTCTATGGCGCGACCGTCAATCCGTGGAAGCTGGAGGACGGGGTTTCCCGCACTGCGGGCGGCTCCTCGGGCGGCTCGGCGGCGGCGGTGGCGGCCGACCTTTGCCTTGCGGCGACCGCGACCGATACCGGCGGCTCGATCCGCCAGCCCGCGGCCTTCACCGGCACCGTGGGCCTGCGCCCGACCTATGGCCGGGTCAGCCGCTGGGGCGTGATCGCCTATGCCTCGTCGCTGGATCAGGCCGGGCCGATCACCAAGACGGTGCGCGATGCCGCGATCATGCTGGGCGCCATGGCCTCGGTCGATCCGAAGGATTCGACCAGCGCCGATCGTCCGGTCCCGGATTACGAGGCGGCGCTGACCGGTGATATCCGCGGCAAGAAGATCGGCATTCCCCGCGAATACCGCATTGAGGGCCTGTCGGACGAGATCGACGGCCTCTGGTCCAGGACCGCCGAGATGCTGAAGGATGCCGGGGCCGAAATCGTCGATATCAGCCTGCCGCATGCGAAATATGCGCTGCCCGCCTATTACGTCATCGCGCCGGCCGAGGCGTCCTCGAACCTCGCGCGCTATGACGGCGTCCGCTATGGCCGTCGCGCCAAGCTGGGGCAGGGCGATGGTGTCGTCGAGATGTATGAAAAGACCCGCGCCGAAGGCTTTGGCCGCGAGGTTCAGCGCCGGGTGATGATCGGCACCTATGTGCTGTCGGCCGGCTTCTACGACGCCTATTACAACCGCGCCCGCAAGGTGCGCGCGCTGATCAAGCGCGATTTCGACCAGGCCTATGCTGGCGGTATCGACGCGATTCTGGCGCCGACGACCCCCAGCGCGGCCTTTGGCCTTGGCACCGCGAACAAGGGCGATCCGGTCGAGATGTATCTGAACGACGTCTTTACCGTGACGCTGAACCTTGCCGGGCTGCCCGGAATCTCGGTTCCGGTCGGGCTGGACAAGCAGGGTTTGCCGCTTGGAATGCAACTGATCGGCCGCCCCTGGGACGAGGCGGGGCTGTTGAACCTTGCGCAAGCCCTGGAAACTGCGGCAGGCTTCACGGCGAAACCCGCGCACTGGTGGTAGGCGCAGAGAACTGGGAGTGTGCTTGATGCGGAAACTCGCGACGCTGGGAATGCTTGCCTCTGCCCTGACGCTGGCGGCTTGCGCCGAGAATACGGGCTGGAACCCGAATTACAGCGCGATCAACAACGGTTCGGGCTATTCGAAGTATCTCAGAGAGCGCGAGGCCGCCTTGCACGGCACCGGTCCGGTTCCGCAGGCCATTCCGATTCAGTTGCCGGCGCATGCGCCTTCGGTGCTGGATGTGGGCGGCACGCCGACCTCGACCACACCGGCCAAGGTTCAGATCGGAACGGTGGCGACGGCCAAGCCCAGCGGCGGCAAGCCCAGCGGCGCGATGCCGGTGACGACCAGCGGCCCCTATGCCGGGACGACACCGGTTCTGGTGCGCTATGCCTATGAGCAGAAGCAGAATCCGGGCAATACGATCTACAAGCGGACCGGCGGTTCGGTCGCGCAGGCGGCGCGGATCTGCAGCACCTATCCCTCGACCGATGCGGCGCAGCGTGGTTTCATCGCGCAGGGCGGGCCGCTGATCGACCCGAAGGGCATGGACCCGGATGGTGACGGCTATGTCTGCGGCTGGGATCCGCGCCCGGTGCGTCAGCAGAACGGGCTTTGAGCCTTTCACCCAATCACGGCGACCGGCGCGGACAGCGGCCGGAGCTGATCGTTCTGCATTATACCGGCATGGCAGATGGCGCGTCGGCCCGCGCCCGGCTTTGCGATCCGGTGGCCGAGGTTAGTGCGCATTGGCTGGTCCATGAGGACGGGCTGACCGAGGCGCTGGTGCCCGAGGACCGGCGGGCATGGCACGCGGGCGCCGGAAGCTGGCAGGGGCGTGACGATGTCAATTCGCGCTCGATCGGGATCGAGCTGGTCAATCCGGGCGACCGGCCCTTTCCAGAACCGCAGATGGCGGCGCTGGAGGCCCTGCTGCGTGGCGTGATGGCGCGATGGGACATCCCGCCGGAGGGCGTGATCGCCCATTCCGACATGGCGCCCGGCCGAAAGGTTGACCCAGGCCCGCGCTTCGACTGGTTGAGGCTGGCGCGACAGGGTTTGGCAATCTGGCCCGAGGCGGGGGGCGATGACCTGCCGCTGTCGGAAAGCCTTGCCCGGATCGGCTATCCCGAAACCGCCACCACGCTGGCGGCATTCCGGTTGCGTTTCCGGCCCGGCGCGAGCGGACCCGAGGATGCCGAGGATCGAAGGCTAGCTGCCGCGCTGGCCTATAGCCGCGCGTAAAGCGCCTCGATGCGGCGGGCCTCTTCCTCCAGCCCGTAAGGCGGGTTGATGACGAACATCCCCGATCCGACCATGCCGTGGCCGGGACGCGCGGGGGGAAAGCGCACCTCGGAGATCAGGGCCTCGGGATGGTCGCGGCGCAATGCCTCGACCATCGGTTTCTGCCGGTCGTCCGTCAGAATCGGATACCAGAGCGCGATGACGCCCACGTTCCATTTCCGCGCAATCTGGGCGATGTGGCGCGGCACCGCGTCGTAATCGGCCTTGACCTCGTAGCTGGGGTCGATCAGCAGCAGCCCCCGCCGCGGCGTGGGTGGGCAGACGGCCTTCGCCATCGCGAAGCCGTCCTGCCGGTGCAGATGCGCGAAACCGCCGACGCGGGACAGCGCCTCATGCTCGGCCGGGTGCAGCTCGGCCAGATGGGCCTCGTCCTCGGGGCGCAGGAAATAGCGGGCGATCAGGGGCGAGCCGGGATAGGCGTCCGGCCCGTGCAGACGGCGGATCTGGTCCAGCGCGCCCAGCAGCGGGTGATCGGCGGGCAGCCAGTCCTCGGCCAGCGCCCGGCCGATACCGGCGCGCGCCTCGCCCGTCTTTTCCGATTCCGGCCCGGCAAGGTCATATAGCCCGCGCCCGGCATGGGTTTCGAGATAGCTCAGCGGCTTTGGCTTGGCGGTCAGGTAGTCGAGCATCCACGCAAGCAGCGCGTGCTTCTGCAGGTCGGCCAGATTCCCGGCATGATAGGCGTGCTGATAGGACAACATGTCCTGCGAATATCCGGCCTGACTGAAAATGAAAAGCGGCGGTGCCCAGGGAGGAGGAGGGGCACCGCCGCGGAACGCTGGCCCAGGGAGGAGGAGGGGCCGCGTATGAGGCGCGGCGATGGCAGGGAGGAGGAGCCATTCACCGCTAGCTGACGACCCCAGGGAGGAGGAGGGGGCCATCGCATTCCATGTTCCCGACCGAAGGTTTTTGGCGGCACCCTCAGGGAGGAGGGGAGGGCGCCGCCAGAACCGCAAAGCCCAGGGAGGAGGAGGGCTTCGCCGTGTCGGTTGGCGGCTTCCCCAGGGAGGAGGAGGGGGAAAGCCGCCGGAACCGTGAAACCCAAGGGAGGAGGAGGGTTTCACCGTATCTGGTCGGCGGCGCCCTCAGGGAGGAGGAGAGGGGCGCCGCCTGAACTGCAAGGCCCAGGGAGGAGGAGGGGCCTTACGGTATGAGATCGGTGGCACCCTCAGGGAGGAGGAGGAAGGTGCCACCTGAACCGCGAAGCCCAGGGAGGAGGAGGGGCTTCACCGTATTAGAGCGGCGACATCCTCAGGGAGGAGGAGGAGGATGTCGCCTGAACCCGGACCCAAGGGAGGAGGAGTGGGTCGGGTATTCTATTCTTACTTCGTACCCCAGGCGGCTTCGTAAGCCACACCCCGGATCATCGAGCGGTTGATCCCCAGATCGGCAAGCTCGCGACCGGACAGGTCGTTCAGCTCGCGCACGGTCTGGCGATACAGCGCACGGCGTGCAAGGTAATCGCGCAGGTCAGCGATCAGGTTCCCGAAGCGGCCTTCGGTGGCCCGGCTGCGATGGGCAGCGTCATGATTCAGATCGAGAACAGCCATTTCACACACTCTACTTTATCGGTCTAAGCTTCGGTCGTCGTTGCCGTCGCTTTGTTAGGGCGAACATGCGCTTTTCGCTGCGTTTGCACAATAGACGGAGGTGCGATGCTGCTATGCAGAAATCGAATAGCTGTTGAAAATCGTGGTCACAAACGGTTCATAATCCTTGGTTTTTTGAAATGGCTTAGGGTCAGTGTCAATAAAACCGGGATAATCCACGACAAGTTGCGTGGGGATTCAGCGGTTTATATTCCGGGCGGCCCGGACGCCTTGCCGAGCGGGTTTGAACTTGCGATGCTGCCCGCGCTTTGAATACGGGGGTTGCCATGGCCATATCACGAGAAGTTGTGCTTTCCGAACTGCAACAAATAGCGGTTCCGGGGGGCGGAAATCTGGTCTCGGCCGACCTTGTCCGGGCGCTCGCGATCGAAGAGGGCACGGTTCGATTCGTCATCGAGGCCAGCGATGCCGCCGCCGCGCGCGCCCTTGCCCCGGCCGAAGCCGAGGCGCGCCGCCGCCTTGGCGCCATCCCCGGCGTCGAGAAGGTCCAGATCGTGATGACGGCGCCGGCCGGTCCGCGGCAGGCGCCGCAGGCAGGTGCGGAGGTGGTCGCGCGATCGGGCGCGGCAGCGGGCGCCGAACCCCCCAGCCTCAAGATAGGCCGGCATCCGACGCCGCAGGCTGGTCCGGCGCCGGTCAGCGGGGTCGCGCGGATCCTTGCCATCGGTTCGGGCAAGGGCGGGGTCGGCAAGTCGACCCTGACCTCGAACCTCGCGGTGGCGTTGGCGCGGGCCGGGCGGCGGGTCGGGTTGCTGGACGCCGATATCTATGGCCCCTCGCAACCGAGGATGCTGGGGCTGACCGGCCAGAAGCCCGTCAGCGACGGCCAGATGATCGAGCCGCTGCGCGCCCATGGCGTCACCGTCATGTCGCTTGGCCTGATGATGAAGGAGGGCGAGGCGGTCGTCTGGCGCGGTCCCATGCTGATGGGCGCGCTGCAGCAGATGCTCAATCAGGTGAAATGGGGCGAGCTTGACGTGCTGCTGGTCGATCTGCCGCCGGGAACCGGCGATGTGCAGCTTTCCCTGTGCCAGAAGGCGCAGGTGTCGGGGGCGATCATCGTCTCGACCCCGCAGGACGTGGCCCTGATCGACGCGCGCCGCGCCATCGACATGTTCAACAAGCTGAAGACGCCGGTTCTTGGCCTGGTCGAGAACATGTCCACCTATATCTGCCCCAATTGCGGGCATGAGGCGCATCTTTTCGGTCATGGCGGCGTCGCCACCGAGGCGCAGCAACTGGGACTGCCCTTCCTGGGCGAGATCCCTCTGGATCTGGAGGTGCGGTTGGCCGGCGATGCGGGCACGCCCGTCGCGGCGACCGAGGGGCCGGTGGCGGATGCCTTCGCCCGACTGGCGACGCGGCTGATCGACGGCGGGATGGCCTGAGCCGCCCGATTGCCGGGATTGTCGAAAGGGGCCTGTCGCGGCCCCTTTTTCTATTCAGGCGTGTGCGGGGCTCGCCTGGGATTTCATGGGAAAGCCCCCGAATCCACGAATCACTCTGCCGTGAGCCGACGTGAGGCCCAGCATTTTCTGACGAATCGCGAGGGAGACGGTTGGCCCTAATAGCGGTTTCACGGGCCGAGGGCAGGGGAGTCAGAGCGGTTTCCGGGGAATTGTGGGATTTCTGCCGCACTTCATCGAGGATACCATATCTAGTAGTCTGATCGCGATGAACTTCCATCCCTTCCCTTGACGACATTTCTGCGACTTTTCGTTCGATGCCTGTTCTCGGGCAAAGAACCGCTCTCGCCCCGATTGCGCCCTAACAAACCCATTGCGTCCCATGCATTCCCATGTCATCCCTTTGATCACGGAAACGGGCTCAAGGGGCATCAAGACCCCGAAGGCGAAAAGCAGGCTTCATACAGGCACCCGCTTTCCGAACATGCTTCTGTGGCGCGCGAGCAGCACCTCCCCCAGGTGGCGCAAACACAGGGCACGATCCCCGAAACTACGGGGCCCAGAGATGGGAACGAGGGCGGCGGATCGGGCAGTGGCAGCAGCCCGATCCGCCCTTTCCTTTTCGGGACACCGGAAAGGCCGGGACAGTGGAAGGAGTGCGGGCCCGTGGCGCGCAGGTTCAGAGGATCCGAGGAGGTCAAGGTCGACGCGAAAGGTCGCGTTTCGATCCCGGCCAAGTTCCGCCGGGTCTTCGAGGCATCCGATCCCGACTGGTCCGCCGGCAAGCGCCCCCAGCTCGTCATCGTCTATGGCACGCGCGACTGGAAGCATCTGCAACTTTTCACCGTCGAGGCGATGGACGACATCGACGCCCAGATCTCGCGTCTGGGTCGCGGCAGCGCCGAGCGGAACCTGCTGGAAAACATCTATCACGGCCATGCGGAAGAGGCCGAGATCGACGGCGATGGCCGTCTGGTCCTGGCGCAGAAGCTGCGCGAGAAGATCGGCCTTGCCGACAGCGCCTTCTTCATCGCCGCCGGCGACAGCCTGAAGGTCTGGACCCCCGAGAGTTACGAGACCGAGGAGCGCCGCCTCGAGGAGCTGGTGCCCGATTTCGAGCCGGGCGCGGATCCGCTGTCGCTGCTGGCCGCGGCCGAGAAGGGCGAGGGCTAGGCGATGTCCACAATGGATGATCCCCATGTTCCCGTCCTGCTTGGCCCGCTTCTGCGGGCCGTTGCGCCTGTGGCCGGAACCTGGATCGACGGCACTTTCGGCGCCGGTGGCTATTCGCGTGGCCTGCTTGCGCAGGGTGCGGACCGCGTCATCGGCATCGACCGCGACCCTTCGGTCTTTCGCATGGCGGCGGCATGGGCTGGCGAATATGGCGACCGGCTGCGGCTGGTCGAGGGCACGTTCTCGGACATGGACCGGCTTGCGGGCGAGCAGGTCGATGGCGTCGTCCTCGACCTTGGGGTCAGCTCGATGCAGCTCGATCAGGCCGAGCGGGGCTTTTCCTTCCTGCGCGACGGGCCGCTCGACATGCGGATGGGCGGCACCGGTCCGACCGCCGCCGAACTGCTGAACGCCGCCCCGGAAGCGGTCATTGCCGACGTGCTTTACCTTTACGGCGAGGAGCGCGCCTCGCGCCGCATCGCGAAGGCGATCGTGGCCGCGCGCCCGCTGACCCGGACCGGGCAGCTTTCCGACATCATCTCCGGCTGCCTGCCGCGCCCGAAACCGGGGCAGAGCCATCCCTCGACCCGCGCGTTTCAGGCGATCCGCATCTGGGTCAATGACGAATTCGGCCAGCTGGTCGCAGGTCTTGCCGCGGCCGAGCGCGCCTTGCGCCCCGGTGGCAAGCTGGCCGTGGTCAGCTTCCATTCGCTCGAGGACCGGATCGTCAAGCGCTTCATGCAGGCGCGCTCGAACAGCGCCGGCGGTGGCAGCCGCTATGCGCCCGAGGTCGTGCAATCCGAGGCCGCCTTCCGGCTGCCCTTCCGCCGCGCCATCGGCCCGGACGATGCCGAAATGGCCGCCAATCCCCGCGCGCGCTCGGCCCTGCTCCGGGTCGGGATCCGCACCTCGGCCCCGCCGGGCGGCGTCGATCCCGAGGCGTTGGGGCTTCCGCGGCTGGATGAAAGGGGCAAGTGATGCGATCGGTCCTCTACCTGCTGACGACATTGCTGGTAATGGGGATGGCTTTCTGGGCCTATCGCGAGAATTACAGCACCCAGGCCGCCCTGACGGACATGGTCAAGGTCCAGCGCGAAATCGCGGCCCTGCGCGAGGATCTGGGCGTGCGCCGCGCCGAATGGGCCTATCTGAACCGCCCCGAGCGCCTGCGCGAGCTGGTGAACCTGAATTTCGAGAAGCTGAAGCTCGTCCCGTTCAATGCCGAGCAATTTGTCGATGTTCGGCAGGTGGCCTTCCCGCTTCCCAAGGCCCCGCCGGCCGCCGATCCGGCGGGATTGCCCGATGGCGTCCCCGTTGAACGCCCCGCCGGGTTCCCGCCGCTCAGACCACAGGAGAGGACGCCATGATCCGCACCCCCCTGCGCCCGCTGGCGCGCATCCTCCGCGCCCGCGAAAAGGGCGAGAATCCCGACGCGATCGAGGCCGAGAACCGCGCCCAGCGTCACGCCGTCATTCAGGACGGCGCCCGCAGCCGGGCCGAGGGGCGGCTTTTCATCCTCGCGCTGGCCTTTGTCGGCGCTTTCGGCGTGGTCGGCCTCAGGATGGGCGCGCTGGCGGCGACCCAGCCCAGCGAGCCGCAGATGCAGGTCACGGGCGCGCAGATCATCTCGCAGCGGGCCGACATCACGGACCGGCACGGGCGGGTGCTGGCGACGAACCTGCTGACCCATTCGCTTTATGCCCATCCCCGCCAGATGGTCGATCCGAACGGCGCGGCCGAGAAGCTGGCCGCGATCTTTCCCGATCTCAAGGTCGACCGGCTGAAGGAGGATTTCTCGGGCAAGCGCAGCTTCCTCTGGATCAAGAAGAAGATCTCGCCCGAGCAAATGCAGGCCGTCCATGACATTGGCGAGCCGGGCCTGCTTTTCGGCCCGCGCGAGATGCGGCTTTACCCGAACGGGCGCATTGCCAGCCATATCCTCGGCGGCTCGACCTTCGGCAAGGAGGACGTGGCCAGCGCCGAGGTCGTCGGCGTCGCGGGCGTCGAGAAGGCCTTCGACCGCTGGCTGCGCGATCCCGCGAATGACGGCGCGCCGCTGACGCTCTCGCTCGACCTGACCGTGCAGTCGGCGATGGAGGAGGTGCTGTCGAACGGCATGAAGGTGATGAACGCCAAGGGTGCGACCGGCATCGTCATGGAGGTTCATACCGGCGAGATCGTCGCGATGGCGAGTCTGCCCGATTTCGACCCCAATGACCGTCCCCGGCCGCTGCTCAAGGGCGATCCCTCGGACAGCCCGCTGTTCAACCGCGCGGTTCAGGGGCAATACGAGCTTGGCTCGACCTTCAAGATCTTTCCGGTGGCGCAGGCGATCGACCTGAAGCTGGTCAGCCCGACCACCATGATCAACGCCAATGCGCCGCTTCGGATCGGCAAATACCTGATCAACGAGTTCCGCAACCACAATTACGGCACGCTGACCGTCACGGATATCATCGTGAAATCCTCGAACGTGGGCACGGTGCGGGTGGCGCAGATCCTTGGCGCGGACCGGCAGAAGGACTTCCTCGAGAAGCTGGGCTTCTTCGAGCCGACCACGGTGGAGCTGAGCGAAGGCCCGACCGGCAAGCCGCTGGTGCCGCGCCGCTGGCCGGCCGTCACCTCGGCGACGGTCGCCTTCGGGCACGGGCTGGCGGCAAGCCCGCTGCACCTCGCCTCGGCCTATGCGACTGTCGCGAATGGCGGCAAACGCGTGAAGCCCACGCTGGTCCATGACCGCAACCGCCGCGAGGGCGAGCAGATCCTGTCGGCCGAAGCCGCCCGGACCGCCGTGCAGCTGCTGCGTCAGGTCGTGGTCCGAGGGAGCGGCCGCAGCGCCAATGTCGAAGGTTATGAGGTCGCGGGCAAGACCGGCACCGCCGACAAGCCGCGCCCGACCGGCGGCTATTACGGCAACAAGGTGGTTTCGACCTTCTCCTCGGTCTTTCCGGCCAGCGACCCGAAATATGTGGTCGTCGTCTCGCTGGACGAGCCCACCTCGGTCAAGGGCGGCGGCGAGAGTCGCACCGCGGGCATGACCGCAGCACCCGTGGCCGGAGAGGTGATCCGCCGCGTCGCCCCCCTGCTGGGCCTGCGCCCGCTGACCGATCAGCCCCTTCCCGTGGTTGAACGGCCTCTGGTGGATGGGCTAAAGCTCGTCTCGAACTGAGATATGGGGTTTTCGTGACTGACAGGGCGATGCGGCTGTCCCTTCTGGGGCTTCGGGGGGACAAGGGGCGCGACCCCGAGGTGACGGGAATTTCGCTCGACTCGCGCGATGTCAGGCCGGGGCACATGTTCGCGGCGCTGCCCGGATCGACGGTGCATGGCGGAGAGTTCATCCAATATGCGCTGCGTCAGGGGGCCTCCGCTATCCTGACCGACCGGCAGGGGGCCGAGATCGCGGCAGCCGAACTTGCCGGCGCCGATGCGGCGCTGGTCATTGCCGAAGACCCGCGCGCGGTTCTGGCCGCGGCGGCGGCCCTGTGGTTCGCCGCGCAGCCCGAAACCATGGTCGCGATTACCGGCACCTCGGGCAAGACCTCGGTTGCGACCTTCACCCGGCAGATCTGGCAGGCGCTTGGGCACAAGGCGATCAGCCTCGGCACCATGGGTGTTCAGGGCGATTACGAGGCGAAGCTTGCCCATACCACGCCCGATCCCCTGACGCTCCATCGCGTTCTGGCCGAGGCGGCGGCCGCGGGCGTCACCCATGCCGCGATGGAGGCGTCCTCGCATGGGCTGGACCAGCGCCGGCTGGACGGCGTGCGGCTGAAGGCCGGGGCCTTCACGAATTTCAGCCAGGACCATCTGGATTACCACAAGGACTTCGATTCCTATTTCGCCGCCAAGGCGCTGCTTTTCGATCATGTGCTGGAGGAAGGCGCCGGCGCGGTCGTCAATATCGACGACGCCCGCGGCCGCCAGATCGCCCAGATCGCCCGCGCGCGCGGCCTGAAGCTGATGACCGTCGGGCGCGACGGGGCGGCCGATCTGCGCATCCTGGGCCAGCGTTATGACGCCACCGGCCAGGATCTGCGCTTTTCCTGCAAGGGGCAGGCGCATCTGGTCCGCCTGTCCCTGATCGGCGGCTTCCAGGCCGAGAACGTGCTGGCCGCCGCCGGCCTTGCCATCGCCGCCGGCGACGAGCCCGAGCGCGTGATCGAGACACTGCCGGGGCTTGTCACCGTGCGCGGCCGGATGGAGCTGGCCGCGATGCGCGAGAACGGCTCGGTCGTCTTTGTCGATTACAGCCACAAGCCCGGGGCGTTGGCCTCGGCGCTGCAATCGCTGCGCCCGCATGTGATGGGCCGGATCGTCGTCGTCTTCGGCGCGGGCGGCGACCGCGACCGGCTGAAGCGCCCCCTGATGGGCGAGGCGGCGCGCGAATTCGCCGATGTCGTCTTCGTCACCGACGACAACCCCCGCTCGGAAGACCCCGCCGCGATCCGGGCCGAGGTTCTGGCCGGCGCCGGACCCGACGCGATCGAGGTCGGCGACCGGGCCGAGGCGATCCTGCGCGGGGTCGATGCGCTCCAACCCGGCGACGCGCTGCTGATCGCGGGCAAGGGGCATGAGACCGGCCAGATCATCGGCCATGACATCTATCCCTTTGACGACGCGGAACAGGCCTCGGTGGCCGTCGCGGCACTGGACGGCAGAATATGAGCTTATGGACCTCGCAGGAGGCCGTCGCCGCGACCGGCGGGCGCGCCACGCGTGATTTCGCGGTCACGGGCGTGTCGATCGACACCCGCACCATCCGGCCGGGCGATCTGTTCGTTGCGCTCGCGGCGGCGCGGGACGGGCATGACTTCGTGGCGCAGGCGCTTGCGGCAGGCGCGGGCGCCGCGCTGGTCAGCCGCATCCCCGAGGGCGTCGCCCCCGACGCGCCGCTGCTGATCGTGCCCGAGGTGCTTTCCGCGCTCGAGGCATTGGGCCGCGCCGGCCGCGCCCGGATGGGCGGCAAGGTCATCGGCATCACCGGATCGGTCGGCAAGACCTCGACCAAGGAAATGGCGCGCATCGCGCTTGCCGGGCAGGGCCGGATCCATGCCGCCGAGGCCAGCTACAACAACCATTGGGGCGTGCCGCTGACGCTGGCGCGAATGCCCGCGGATACTGATTTCGCCATCATCGAGATCGGCATGAATCACCCCGGAGAGATCGAGCCGCTGGCCCGCCTCGCCCGCCCGCATGTCGCGATGATCACCACCGTCGCCGCCGCCCATCTGGAAGCCTTCGGCGCGATCGAAGGCATCGCGCGCGAAAAGGGCGCGATCTTTCGCGGCCTGACGCAGCCCGGAACCGCCATCATCCCCGAGGATTTGCCGGTGACGCAGATCCTGCGCGACCTCGCGGACGAGGCGGGGGCCATCGTCATCGGCTTCGGTCAGCAGGGCATGGCGCGCCCGGTCAAGGCCACGACCGAAGAGGGGGTGACGCAGGTGCGCGCCCGCGTGTTGGGCGACACGGTCGACTTCACGCTGGCCAGCGCCGGTACCCATTTCGTGATGAACGCGGTCGGCGTCCTTGCGGCGCTGTCGGCGGCCGGGGCGGATCTCGCGGCCGCCGCGCGCGCGCTCTCCGACTGGCGGCCCCCGCTCGGGCGCGGCGCCGTCGAGGATCTGGGCGGCATCCGCCTGATCGACGACGCCTATAATTCCAACCCGACCTCGCTTTCCGCCGGGCTTGCGACGCTGGCGCGCCTGACCGGCGGGCGGCGCGTCGCGATCCTCGGCGACATGCTGGAACTCGGACCCGATGAAATCGCCATGCACCGCGCCATCGCCGATGATCCCGCGATGGCGGCGGTGGATCTGGTTCATACCGCCGGGACGCGGATGCGCGCCCTCCACGACGCGCTCCCCGAGGCGCGGCGAGGCTTTCACGCGGCGACCGCCGAGGAGCTTGCGCGGCAAGCCGCCGAACTCGTCGCGCCCGGCGATATCGTGCTGGTCAAGGGGTCCAAATCCTCGAAAGTTTCGACGGTGGTTGACGCGCTGCGGCGAAGGCTGCAAAGCACGCCGCCTGGCGAAAGGACTGAGTAATGCTCTATTGGCTTGCGACCCTCTCTGACGGTGGCGATTTCTTCAACCTTTTCAGGTATATCACATTCCGGGCCGGAGGGGCGTTCTTCACCGCGCTGATCTTCGGCTTCATGTTCGGCCGTCCGCTGATCGACCTTTTGCGCCGCAAGCAGAAAAAGGGCCAGCCGATCCGGGATGACGGGCCGCAGAACCACTTCTCCAAGGCGGGGACGCCGACCATGGGGGGGCTCCTGATCCTCGCGGCGCTGATCGTCGGAACCCTGCTCTGGGCGCGGCTCGACAACGGTTATGTCTGGATCGTGCTGATGGTCACGCTGGGCTTCGCGGCGATCGGCTTTGCCGATGACTATGCCAAGGTCACCAAGCAGCACCATGCCGGGCTCTCCGGCCGCGTCCGGCTGCTGATCGGCCTGATCATCGCCGCCGCCGCCGCGGTCGCCGCCGCCTGGCTGCATCCCGCAGCACTCAGCGGCCAGCTCGCCTTGCCGTTCTTCAAGGACGCGCTGATCAATCTCGGCATCTTCTATGTGCCCTTCTCGGTCCTGGTGATCCTCGGCGCGGCCAATGCGGTCAACCTCACCGACGGGCTGGACGGCCTCGCGATCATGCCGGTGATGATCGCCGCCGCCACCTTCGCGGTCATCGCCTATATGGTCGGCAACGCCAATTTTGCGAATTACCTCGGCGTCCATTTCGTCCCCGGCACCGGCGAACTCGCAGTCTTCGTCGCGGCGCTGATCGGCGGCGGCCTCGGGTTTCTCTGGTATAACGCCCCACCCGCGGCGGTCTTCATGGGCGATACCGGCTCGCTCGCCCTCGGCGGCGCGCTCGGCGCCATCGCCGTCGTCACCAAGCATGAGGTCGTCCTCGCCATCGTCGGCGGCCTCTTCGTGGTCGAGGCGCTTTCGGTCATCATCCAGGTCCTCTACTTCAAGCGCACCGGCCGCCGCGTCTTCCTGATGGCCCCGATCCACCACCATTTCGAAAAGAAGGGCTGGGGCGAGGCGCAGATCGTCATCCGCTTCTGGATCATCGCGCTCATCCTCGCGCTGATCGGCCTTGCGACCCTCAAGCTGCGTTGATCCCCTCACCGTTTTCCAAATACCCTCGGGGGGTCCGGGGGGCGAAGCGCCCCCGGCCTTCCTCAGCCAAGGAAATGCCATGATCCCGGTCCAGGGCGTCGAAAACCAGACCATCGCCGTGCTCGGCCTCGGCCGTTCGGGCCGCGCCACCGCCGCCGCGCTCGCGGCGGGCGGGGCGAATGTCGTCGTTTGGGATGACGGCGTCGACACGCGCGACGCGGCCGAGGTCGAGGGGATGCGTGTCCTCGACCTGACCCGCGAGCAGAGCTGGGAAGGCGTCTCGGCGCTGATCACCAGCCCCGGCATCCCGCATCTCTACCCGCGGCCCCATCCCGTCATCGCCAAGGCCTATGAGATGGGCGTGCCGGTCGACAACGATATCGGCCTTTTCTTCCGCAGCTTCGCCACGCGCGAGTGGGAGGAGTTTGACACCATCCCCCGCGTCATCGCCATCACCGGCTCGAACGGCAAGTCGACCACCACGGCCCTCACGCATCACATCCTGAAGGAAGCCGGGCGCCCGACCCAGATCGGCGGCAATATCGGCACCGGCGTCCTCTCGCTCGAACCGGCCCATGACGGCGAGGTCGTGGTCCTCGAACTCTCCAGCTACCAGACCGACCTTGCCAGGTCGCTGACGCCCGATGTCGCGGTTTTCACCAATCTCTCGCCCGACCATCTCGACCGCCATGGCGGGCCGGGCGGCTATTTCGCGGCCAAGCGCCGGCTTTTCGCCGAAGGCGGGCCGGACCGCGCCGTGATCGGCGTCGACGAGGTCGAGGGCCGCTATCTTGCCGACCAGCTTGCCATGTCGCCGGCCGACGACCGGGTGATCCGCGTCTCCTCGGGACAGAAGCTCGAGGGCTTCGGCTGGTCGGTCTTTGCCCGCAAGGGGTTCCTCTCGGAATATCGCAAGGGTCGCCAGGTCGCCTCGATCGACCTGCGCGAAATCACCGGCCTGCCGGGCGAGCACAACCACCAGAACGCCTGCGCCGCCTATGCCGCCGCCCGCGCCGTGGGTGTCGCCCCGCGCGAGATCGAGCGCGCCTTCCACAGCTTCTCGGGCCTGCCGCATCGCAGTCAGACCGTGGCCGAGATCGGTGGCGTGCGCTGGGTCAATGACAGCAAGGCCACCAATGTCGATGCCGCCGCCAAGGCGCTGACCGCCTTCGCCAATATCCGCTGGATCGCCGGCGGCATGGGCAAGGAAGGCGGGATCGAAGCCATCGGCCCGCATCTCGGGCAGGTGCTCAAGGCCTATCTGATCGGCCATTCCGCCCGCGACTTCGCTCTCCAGATCGGCCAGACCCCCTATGAGATCGCCGAGACGATGGAACAGGCGGTCGCCCGCGCCCATGCCGAGGCCCAGCCCGGCGACACCGTGCTTCTGGCCCCCGCTGCCGCGAGCTTCGACCAATATCCGAATTTCGAGAAGCGGGGCGAGCATTTCACCGCCCTTGTCGAGGCCCTGAAGGGCTGAGACGGCGCGGGAGCGCGACGCGCCGGCGGCGATCCGGGCTCAGGCAGAGTTCGGATGCCGCGCGGCCCGTCGCCGGCGCAGCGCGATGACAAGCATCGCCATCACCGACAGCCCGGCCCCGACCTGAAAGGGGGATGCGGATCCCGCGTTTTGCCACAGCCATCCGGCCATCGTATTGCCCAAAAGCAGGACGAGGCCGGTCACCAGATTGAACGCACCGAAGGCACTGCCCTTCAGGTGATCCGGCGTGGCGCCCGCGATCATCGCGCCAAGCAGTCCTTGCGAGAATCCCATATGCAGCCCCCAGAGGACGGTGCCGAGGATGTAGATCCAGACCGTTGCAGCAAAGGCGAGCGTCAGATGGGCGGCGGCAAGGAAAGCCAGACTGCAAAGCAGCAGCCCGCTGGTTCCGATCCGGTCCGAGATCCTGCCGACGGGAAAGGCCGTCAGACCATAGGCCGCATGCATGATGACCAGCGACAGCGGCACCCATGCCGGCATGAACCCGGCCTCCAGCGCCTTCAGAAGCACGAAGGCCTCGCTGAAGCGGGCAAGCATGATGATCGAGGCCAGACCGATCACCGCCCAGATCGCCCGGTTCAGACGAAGCGTGTCGGCAAGGCGGAAGCCGTCGCGCTTCACCTCGCGGCTTTCCTCGGGTTCCCGCACGAAGAAGACCAGCACGATCATGCAGAGCGTTGCCGGTATCGTGGCAAACCAGAATACCGCCGGGATATCACCGGCGAGAAGGATCATCGCGCCCACCGCGACCAGTGGACCGACGAAGCCGCCGACCGTATCGAGCGACTTGCGCAGGCCAAAACTCGCCCCGCGAATCTCGGGCGGGCTCACGGCGGCGATGATCGCGTCCCGCGGCGTGCTTCGAATGCCCTTGCCCACCCGGTCCAGCGCCTTTGCCAGCACGATCTGGTCCAGACTGACAGCCAGCGGAAAGATCAGCCGCGAGAGCCAGCCAAGCCCATATCCCAGTACCGCCAGCGGTTTCGAGCGCCGGCTGATATCTGCGAACACGCCGGACAGGAATTTCGTCACCGTCGCGACCGCGACCGAGAAGCCTTCGATAAAGCCGATGGCTAGCGCCGAGGCACCCAGACCTCCGGCAAGATAGAGCGGCAGCAGCGCGTTGATCATTTCCGAGGAAATGTCCATCAGCAGGCTGACGATCCCCAGCATCCAGACGGTGAGCGGTATGGAGGGGCGAAGCGCAGAAGCTCCGGCACTTCCGGTTGCGGTATTCGTCATCGTTCACCTCGCGCGGCTGCATGGCCTTAAGGCATCATTTTTCAAGTCAAGGCAATGAACCTTCCGCGCCGGGCAGAGGAACATGCGCCAGCGGTCCCTTGCGGTTCCCCGCGCGAAAGTGCCAGACCGGCGCGTCACATTCAGCCGGGGAGAGTGCTGCGTTGAAGGCCTTGATCATCATCGACATGCAGATGGAGATGCAGCACCGCATCGATGCCGGCTACGATTGCGTGAATGCCAACGCTCCGGCCCGGATCGCGGCTCTCGCTGCGGAATTTCGCCGCCGGGCGCTGCCCGTCATCCACATCCGGCACCGCGAGGAGGACAGCGCCTCGCCGCTGCATGAGGATGCGGCGGGTTTTCCCGCCATGCCCTGCGCCGAAGCGATCGAGGGCGAGGCGGTCTTTCTCAAGCGGACGTCGTCGGGTTTCGCCTCGACCGATCTGGCGTCACATTTGCGCGGCGAAGGTATCGCCGATCTGGTCGTGACCGGGGCCGTCGCAGGGTTTTGCGTCAACAGCACGGTGCGGCACGGCGCGGACCTCGGCTTCGGCATGACGGTGGTTCGTGATGCGGTGATCGGGTTCGACCTGCCCGCCGCGGACCTCTCCGCCAAGGCGATCTTCGATGTCACGCTGGCTCATCTGGAAGCCGACTTCGCGCAGGTGGTCGAGACATCGGATCTGCTGGCCGGCTAGCCCCTCAGGCTGCGGCGGATCTGAGGCCGGCGATGCGGCGGTCATAGGCCGCCAGCACTTCGGCCCCTCCCTCGCGCATCACGTCCTGCCGCAACTCCTCGGTAAAGAGTTCGTCGATCCGCGCGAGGCTGATCCGCGACGCCTCGTGCATTTTCATCTGCCCGTCGAGCTTGCGCAGGAAATGCGCCCCGGCATGAACCGGATGATAGACCATGCCCGTCGGGGGCATCTCCGCTATTCGCAGATCCGACATGGGCAGGCCGAAGCGATAGGTCCGCGAGGTTGCGAGGCGACGGTCCATCGCGTTCATGTCGCTGCACCGAAACCCGCCCTCGTTCAGCACGGTGGACATGAAGGATTCGTCATTCGGCCATCGCCGCGCGGGGTTCTCTGCAAGGGTTTCCGCAAAGCCCTCGGACATGCGGCGGCGTTCCGCGAAGGCGTGCTGCAGAGCCTTGCGACCGACGGCGACGATGGGGAAAAGGCAGGCATGGACCCGGGCGCTGAAATGGCGCATCGGTTCATGCCAGCTCCAGTTCGGGCCGGCCTCGCGCATCATGAAAGCCAGAAAGTCGATGGTCGGGTCGGCGAAACGGTCGAAGAACTGCCGCGCTTGCGCAAAGCTCAGCCGCACATCATATTCGATCATCCAGTAGCGGTCGTAATTGGGGAGCGACTGCATTCCCGTGAACAGGAAATAGTCGCCGCAGAGCCAGGCAAAGTTCCTGGGGGCATGAAGGCCCATCGCCTCGACATGCGCGCGATCCAGTCCGATCTTGGCGCGGCCCTTGCCGGCATCGACCGCGGCGCGCCCCTCCTCGCAGATCAGCACGACATCGCGGCCCGAGGTTTCATGCAGGTAATCGAACAGTCTCCGCGCGGGGGCGTCGAAGTTGTGGCACCGCAGCAGGATAAGTTCACGCATCAAAAGCCGCCCCCGAGCCCATTCGGCCCGCTCTCCCACGGCAGGCAGATGCCGTGAGCGGTGAGGCTATGCAGCACATGAAACGCTGGTCAAGCTAGCGCCGGGCGGGCAGGCGGAAAGCGGCGCGCTTCGCTTTGTATCCGGCGATTGCCCCAACGGAAAAAGGCCCCGCATCGGTCGCGGGGCCTTCCTTTTCTGCGGTCCGGCGGATCAGAAGCTGTAGCCGATCCGCATACCGATGCCCCAAAGGTCGTTGCCTTCCATCTTGGCGCGTTTCTCGTCGGGCGTTCCGGTCTCGGCATAGGCGTCGCCCAGCTTCATGTAGCTGATCCCGGTGGTGATCTTCATCTGGTCCCTCGTATAGATCGCGGCCAGCGTGACCCCCTTGCGCCCGTTCGTCGGAGCGAGCGGCGAGACGAGGTCGTCGGTTTCCGGCTCGTAGGTGATCGAGGCGGTGCCGGCCCAGTTCTCGGTGAACTTGCGCCCGATGCCGATCGTGTAGGTCGTGGTGTCGTCAAGCTCGACCAGCCCATCCTCGACCCCGAAGCCCGCGGGCGGGGCCGAGACGAGAAGCCGCGGATCCACCTTGAACTCGGACCAGTTCACCCAGCGGATCGAGCCGAAAAGCAGCGTGTCGGGCGCGATGCCGGTCTGGCCCTCCAGCATCCAGGAGCGCGGGGTCTTGACCGTCGTTTCGCTGTCGACGCTGAGCGGCGGCAGCGCGCCCGCGATGCCCGGATGGGTCTCGGTCGTGTCGAAGTCATGTTCGATCGGCGAGTTGTAGGTCAGCGAGATGCGGGCCGCGATGTCGGGGATCTCATAGGCGGCACCAAGCACCCAGCCCACGCCCCAGGCGCCGTCGAGATCGACATTGTAGCCCGAGAGCGAGCTGTAGGCGAGGCCGCGCAGCGTCACGTTGCCATCGGCATGCGAGCCGCGCAGACCGCCATGGATCGAGAAGTTGTTCTCGAACTTGTAGCGCAGCAAGGCGGTATAGGTGGTCGAGTTCACCTCGACCGCGGTGCCGCCCAGCATGACCGAGCGCGCCGGGTCATAGGTGATGTCGGCACCGAAGGGCTGCTCCACGATGAGGGCGGCCGACAGGTTCTCGGTGAACTGGTGCTTGTAGGCGAGGCCGACGAAGCCATAGCCTTGGGCGACGTCGCCGGTTCCACGACCGCCATAGATGTCGAGGTCGTTCCCGTCGACCGTCGGATCGACGCCGCCAAAGCTCAGCTCGACATATTTGCCTTCCTCGAAAAGCACGGCGATGGATTGCGGCGCGCGCTCGATGCCTCCGGCGAAAACCGGGGCTGCGCTGGTCAGCAGCACCGCCGTTCCGGCCAAAATCTTTTTCATGTTTATCCTCCCATTCGGGCCCGAGGGCCTTGGAGCGAGCATTTCGCGGCGCTTCCGTCCACGTCAATCATATGGCTGATCTGACGCGGCGTCGTAAGGCGGGTTCAATCAATGCGCGTGTCGATGCGGCCACGTTACAACACCAGCGTGGAGCCGGGCGGGCCATGCATCCAACGCGAATCTGCGTTGCTCCCTCATGTCGGCGCTGGACAATCCCTGCGGCTCGTGAAATGGGAAACTGCCAAACGAACCCCTGACAAGGATGCTCCCATGCAGATTCGTGAGGCTTTGACCTTCGACGATGTTCTTCTCGTACCTGCGGCGTCCTCGGTGATGCCGTCGACCGCCGATGTGACAACCTATGTCACCCGGCAGATCAGGATGAACATTCCGCTTCTCTCCAGCGCCATGGACACCGTCACCGAGAGCCGCATGGCCATTGCGATGGCCCAGGCGGGCGGGATCGGCGTGATCCACCGCAACCTGACCGCCGAGCAGCAGGCCGACGAGGTCCGCCGCGTGAAGCGTTTCGAATCCGGCATCGTCTATGATCCGATCACGCTGCGCCCCGATCAGACCATCGCCGACGCGAAGGCTCTGCAGGACCGCTACAACGTGACCGGCTTCCCGGTGGTGGACGAGGCGGGCCGCGTGGTCGGCATCATCACCAACCGTGACATGCGCTTTGCCAGCGACGACCGCACCCCGGTCCGCACGGTGATGACGAACGACAACCTCGCCATCCTGCACGAGCCGGCCGACCGGGCCGAGGCGATCAGCCTGATGAAGGCCCGCCGGATCGAGAAGCTGCTGATCACCAATCGCGAGGGCAAGCTGACCGGCCTGCTGACGCTGAAGGATACCGAACAGTCGGTCCTGAACCCGCTGGCCTGCAAGGACGATCTGGGACGCCTGCGCGTCGCCGCCGCCTCGACCGTCGGCGACGAGGGGTATGATCGCAGCCTCGCGCTGGTCGATGCCGGCGTCGACATGGTGGTGATCGACACCGCGCATGGCCATTCCGAGGGCGTGGCCAAGGCCGTGGCCCGCATCAAGGCGCATTCGAACGAGGTGCAGGTCGTCGCCGGAAACGTCGCGACCGCCAGCGCCGCGCGCGCGCTGATCGACGCGGGCGCCGATGCGATCAAGGTGGGGATCGGCCCCGGTTCGATCTGCACCACCCGCATCGTCGCGGGCGTGGGCGTGCCGCAGCTGACGGCGATCATGGACGCGGTTTCGGGTGCGGGCGATATCCCGGTGATCGCCGATGGCGGGATCAAGTTCTCGGGCGATTTCGCCAAGGCCATCGCCGCCGGCGCAAGCTGCGCGATGGTCGGCTCGGCCATTGCCGGCACCGATGAAAGCCCCGGAGAGGTGATCCTCTATCAGGGCCGTTCGTTCAAATCCTATCGCGGCATGGGCAGCCTTGGCGCCATGGCCCGCGGCTCGGCCGACCGCTACTTCCAGAAGGATGCGGCCTCGGACAAGCTGGTGCCCGAAGGGATCGAGGGGCAGGTGCCCTATAAGGGTTCCGCCGCCGCCGTGATCCACCAGCTGGTCGGCGGCCTCCGCGCCGCCATGGGCTATACCGGCAACGCCACCGTGGCAGAGATGCGGGGCGGCTGCGAGTTCGTGCGCATCACCGGCGCGGGCCTCAAGGAAAGCCACGTCCATGACGTGCAGATCACCCGAGAAAGCCCGAACTACCGGCTGGGCTGATTATCTAGGGGCGGCTTTGGCCGCCCCTTTTTCGCTTGCGGGCGAAACCAAGTCTTAACACCTTGCCGTTATCGCTGACCCGAACCGTCCGCTTTCGGGATTGCGATGGCACTGCTGCTTCGGCTGCTGATCCTGCTGCTTCTGACGTCCGGCAGGCTCCATGCCCTGCCGGCGGCCGAGGTCTGCGAATGGGCTGCCCTCAAGGCCGCGGAGGAGGCGGGCATCCCGCCCGAGATCCTTGGCGCCCTGACCCTGACCGAGACCGGCCGCCGCCTCGACGGCGTGGTCCGCCCCTGGGCCTGGAGCGCGAATGCCGAGGGCGAGGGGACGTGGTTCGACGACCCCGAAAGCGCCGTGGCCTTTGCCGAGGATAGGGTGGCGGCGGGGCGGCCGAACATCGACATCGGTTGCTTCCAGATCAACTATCGCTGGCATGGCGAGAATTTCCGGTCAGTCGCCCAGATGTTCGACCCGCTGGAAAACGCCAGATACGCGGCGCGCTTCGTCCGGCAACTGCATGACGAGCTGGGCGACTGGCGGCGCGCGGCGGGCGCGTTCCATTCCCGCACGAGCGTCCATGCCGACCGCTATCTTGCCCGCTTCGACACGCTCCGCGCCATGCTGCGCGATCGTGGCTTTCAGGGGATGACCGGCTCCCCCGAGAGCTATAACAGCTTCGCCTCGATCGGCGGGGAAAGCCGGGTGCGGGTGCGGCAGCGGCTCATGCTGCTTGGCGCGCCGCCGGGGACCAGGGTGACGGGCACCCCCGGTTCGCTTGCCGCGATCGGCGCGGGGCGGGGCAGCGCGCTTCGGGCGGCGCGGGGGCCGCTGATCGCGCTCGGCGGACCCGACGCGACCCTGCCCGAGGATGCGGGGCTGTGAGCGCCGCTTGACATCGCGGGTCGCAGCGACTTTCTGGGGCGGACATATCCGAAAGCCGTGACCACCATGACTCCCGCCGCCCGCGCCGAGGCCGCCATCATCGTTCTTGACCAGATCCTTGCCGGCCAGCCGGCCGAGGCGGCACTGATCCGCTGGGCGCGCGGCAGCCGCTTCGCGGGCTCGGGCGACCGTGCCGCGGTGCGTGATCTGGTCTATGACAGCCTGCGCCGCCTGCGCTCGCGCGCGGCGCTTGGCGGGGCGCTCTCCGGTCGCGGGCTTCTCCTCGGCATGTGCCGCGAGGAGGGGACGGATCCCGCGACGATCTTCACCGGCGACCGCCATGCCCCCGCCCCCCTGACCGGGGCCGAGCTTGGCGAGGGTTGCGCGCCCTCCGGCCCGGAGGCGATGGATCTGCCGGACTGGATCCTGCCCTTGTGGTCGGCGGCGCTGGGGGAAGAGGCCGCGCCGGTCGCCGCTGCGATGCGCGACCGCGCGCCCCTCTGGCTCCGTGCCAATACGCTGCGCGCCACGTCGGAAAAGGCGCTGGAGGCCCTGCGCGAGGACGGGATCGAGGCCGAACCGGCCCGCGACCTCGCCAGCGCGCTGCGGGTGACGGAGGGTGGGCGCAAGGTCGCGGGCTCACGCGCCTATCGCGACGGGCTGGTCGAGCTTCAGGATCTTTCGCCGCAACTCGCCTGTGCGGCCCTGCCACGCGCGGCTGCGGTGCTTGACTATTGCGCGGGGGGCGGTGGCAAGGCGCTTGCCCTTGCTGCTGCCGGCGCGCGCCGGGTGGTTGCGCATGATGCCGATGCCGATCGCATGGCCGACCTTCCCGCCCGCGCCAGGCGAGCGGGCGCGCGGATCGAGGTCGCCGCCCCCGGCAAGGTCCGGGGCCAGTTCGATCTGGTCCTGACCGACGTTCCCTGTTCGGGCAGCGGCACCTGGCGGCGCACGCCTGACGCGAAATGGCGGCTGGACCCGGTGGGTCTGGACCGGCTGACCGGGCTTCAGGCCCGTATCCTCGACGAGGCGGCGGGGTTTGTCGCGCCGGGCGGGCATCTGGCCTATATGACCTGCTCGCTTTTCGACGAGGAAAACGCCGCCCAGATCGCCGCCTTCGGCGAGCGGAGCGACTTCGGGGTCGTGGAGGAGCGCCGGTTCACGCCGCTCGACGCCTCGGACGGCTTCTATCTCGCCCTGATGCGCCGCCGTTAACCTCCGGTTAATCCGCAGCGGATAGTCCGACTCTGGAGACAGGGGGATGGATGGCTCGGGCAATGCGGTCGCGTTTCTGGACGGCGGGAATATTGGCGGTTTTCCTTGCCGGCATGGCCCTGCTTGCCGGTTATTACGGCGGGTTCTCCGCGCCTGCGCCAGCGCAGATGGCCGCGATCCTCGGCGGGGGGCTTGCGCTTTGCCTGTGGGGCTGTGCCGTCCCGACGACACGGCTCGGCTCGCTCTGGCACCGCCGCCGCGCCTGGGCGAAGCTGCAGGACGGGCTGCAGCGGCAAGAGGGGGCGGCGCTTGCGATCGGACCGAGCGGGCGGATCGTCGCGCAGACGCCGGGCTCGGTGGCGCGAATGGGCCCGATGGTCGGCCGGCGGGCGACGGACATGCTTGCGCTGCGCCATGCCGACCCGGCCGCCGCCTGGCGCGAGTTGGGCCGCCAGCTTGCCCGCAGCCGCGAATACCGCGCCGATCTGGGCCCGCTCGGGGCGTTCCTCATCCGTCGCGAGCTGCCTTCGCCCTGGCAGATCTGGACCGCCGATGAATTGCCTGCGGCACCGCCCCCCGAAACCCCGCGCGCCGGGGGAGAGGAGTTTGACCGGCTGCCCGTGCCGCTGCTGATCCTCGACCCCTCGGCCCGCATCCTGCGGATCAACGAGGCGGCCCGGCAACTTCTGGGCGATGCCCAGCCCGGCGCGCATCTGTGCAGCTTCCTCGACGGGGCCGGGCGCGAGATCGGGGACTGGGTCTCCGACGTCTGTGTCGGCCGGACCGCAGGCGGCGCCGAGGTGCTGCATGTCAAGGGAGAGGGCAGCGACCGCTTCCTTCAGGTCAGCCTGACGCCGAGCGAGGGGGATTGCGCCACGGTGGTCCTCTCGGATGCGAGCGCCCTGAAGACGCTGGAGGCGCAGTTCGTCCAGAGCCAGAAGATGCAGGCGATCGGTCAGCTTGCCGGTGGAATCGCCCATGATTTCAACAATCTGCTGACCGCGATCACCGGCCATTGCGACCTGCTGATGCTGCGCCATGACAAGGCCGACCCGGATTTTGCCGATCTCGACCAGATCAGCCAGAACGCCAACCGCGCCGCGGCGCTGGTGCGGCAATTGCTGGCATTCTCGCGCAAGCAGGTGCTGAAGCCCCAGATCCTCGACCTGCGCGACGCCCTCTCGGACCTGACCCATCTGCTGAACCGGCTGGTGGGAGAGCGGGTCGTGCTGACATTCGACCATGATCCAGCATTGCAGATGATCCGGGCCGATCGCCGCCAGCTTGAGCAGGTGATCATGAATCTGGT
>Ga0182747_1000818_pt1 | contig 26467 bp, 28 predicted proteins | sample eDN3rd30CBELigBY_FD_128526 | JGI IMG/M metagenome (GOLD analysis project Ga0182747, IMG submission 128526) | Enriched backyard soil microbial communities from Emeryville, California, USA - eDNA 3rd pass 30_C BE-Lig BY (version 2) (version 2) | ecosystem: Environmental > Terrestrial > Soil >... | reverse complement strand
CCCGGTGCTCGAAAACCATCCGGACCGCCCGCTCGCGGACCTCTGGTGAATAAGGGGGTGTTCGCTTCGTCATGGCTCCATCCTGTCAGGAGTTGGAGCCTCGGAGAATCCCGGCGCTGTTCAGGATGAGACAGCCCGCTTGGCAGACCACGCCGATGAGTTCTGCCGCCGCATTCGCGACGGATTGGCCAAGGCCGACCTCGAGCGGAAGCGGGTTCTTCTAGAGTTGTTGGTGGACCGAGTTGCAGTCACGGACGGTGAGGTCGAGACCCGTTATGCTTTTCCGACTGGTTCCAACGGCGAACGCCAGCCGTTTTGTCGATTACATACAGACTATCTATGATTACTTTCGACGATAGCGCCAAAGGGGAATCTGGCCCTCGATCAATGATGCCCTGCGCATCCTAGCCCGGATGCTGGCCGGCCGCACACCGCAACCGCACGCCGCCATCATCGACAGCCAAACCGCACGCACCCGCGACGCTGGCGGGGCGCGCGGATACGATGGCGGAGAGCGGATCTACGGCCGGATATCCGGTAAGTATTCATGACTGGGGTCATTAAGGTCCGCCAAAAGATGCCTGCAGACAGTACTCTCTTCAGGCATGAGGCAGTCCGGACCCCTCCGTCTACCTCATGACCGCAAGCCGACAATGTCACACACCGCTGACTTGTTGAGAGGTGGAGAGCCACATCAGGTCTTACAGCGGCTCCGATTGCGAGAGAACAAGCTCAGACGCACTGGCTACATCTTACGGAACGGTTCCGACAATTATAACAAACCGTCATAGACATAGCGTGTTTTGGCATTTGACCGGCAAATCTTAATAGTAAATATTTTGGGCAACTGCGGCGCCTCTCTTAGCCGACATCATCAGCGTCGACCGCCATTTGGCTGGCGACGCTTAGTCGGAAGTGCTCCAAGGAACCGTGACCGGACTTCTTCACTGTGTCCGGTTTGCCGAGTGTAAGGAATTGCATCAATGGTCACTCGTCACCACAAAACCCCCATCATGCACCGGATGGTAGAATACAATGGTGTCATTTATTTCGGCGGCCTGCTGGCTGATGATCTTAGTGGTGTTTCGATGCACGGCCAAACCGCCCAGATCTGCGCCAAAATTGATAAACTTCTGGCCGACGCGGGCAGCGATAAGAGTAAGCTCATCTCTGCCACGCTGTTCATCACTGATATGAGCCAGAAGCAGGAGATGAATGAAGTCTGGACATCATGGCTCGAGGCGCGGGATTTGCCCACGCGCGCCACGATTGGCGTTGCTGACCTCGGAAAGGATGCTCTCATCGAGGTCGTGGTGACCGCGGCAAAGTAGGCGGCCGCATCATAGACAGGCATCGCGAAACGGGCAGCCCAGCGGCACAACGCTTCTGGCTCCGTCGGAGCACACAATGAGTATAGAGCATAAGAAGGTAGCAGTTGTCGGAGCAGGGATCGTGGGTGTGTGTACCGCGCTGTTGCTTCAACGTCGGGGATTTCACGTAACGATGATTGACCCCAACCCGCCAGGCGAGGGAGCTTCGTTTGGCAACGCCGGGTGCTTCAACGGATCTTCCGTCGTACCGATGTCCATGCCCGGGATGATCACAAGCGTCCCTCGATGGCTCGTTGACCCTATGGGCCCTCTGTCCATCCGGTTCCGTTATTTGCCGAGGTTAACACCTTGGCTCATTCGATTTCTACTTGCTGGACGGCAGAGCAAGGTGAAGGAACAGGCAACAGCCCTGCGAAGCCTTCTGAATACAACAGTGCCTCTGATCACCTCGCTTGCGGACGAGGCTGGTGCTCGTCATCTGATCCGTCATGAAGGACACCTCTATGTGTATCGGACTGAGGAGGGATTCGCCAAGGACAGCGGTGGGTGGGAACTACGCCGTCTCAACGGAATCAGCACTCAGACCCTCGACGCAGCGGCATTGCGGGATTTCGACCCCAATCTGTCGCATGCGTTCACCAAGGGTATCCTGATTGAGGAGAACGGTCACACAACAAATCCGCACCGGCTCGTAACCCTCCTCTTCGGTAAGGTTGTCGCCAATGGCGGCCAATTCGTGAATGCGCGCGTTACAGGCTTTGAGATCGTTGGCCAGGCTTTGAAGAGCATCCGCACGAACGTAGGCGAGATCGCCGTTGATGCCGCTGTGATTGCGGCCGGAGCACACTCGAAATCTCTCGCCGCTTCGCTTGGTGATGACGTGCCACTCGACACAGAGCGCGGCTACCATATCGTCATCAGAGATCCGGAAGTAACACCGCGCATTCCGACCACCGATGCCGAGGGCAAGTTCATTGCAACTCCAATGGAAACCGGGCTCCGCATCGGCGGCACGGTCGAGCTGGCTGGACTCTCAGCGCCGCCGAACTGGAAACGCGCACATATCCTGTTCAAGCAGGCCCGCAACCTCCTTCCGGGTCTGGCACCAGCGGCTTCGGAGGATCACTATACGAAGTGGATGGGGTTCCGGCCCAGTATGCCGGACTCCCTGCCGGTGATTGGGCCTTCATGCCGGACACCGGACGTGATCTATGCTTTCGGTCACGGTCACCTTGGAATGACAGGGGCTCCAATGACGGCGACGATCGTCTCCGAGCTCATCGCGGGCGAGAAAACGTCAATCGATATTACACCCTTCGCTGCTGCCCGGTTCAGCCGCGCACATGCAAGCACCCATGGATCACCATCGATTGAACTGCCGATTCGCCAAAACACGACCTAGATGCCGACAACAGTTCAATCAAGGTTCCAGGGGGCAGCTCAAAAGGCATCTCGATGCCTTAGAGCATGTCTGATCCCGACGATGGAAGGTCATGTCAATGCACTCTAGTAGATGCTGTTACAACGGCCGCAGTCCACGACCTCCCGCGCCTAGGAGGGTCGCTCCGCCAATGCTGCTTTCAGCCACTCATTGCAAGTGAAGTCGCCATCTCGCCATCCCTAAACATACCTTAGGACAGACAATGACGCAGATTATCCCCGTCTTTACAGCCAATGCACCCAAGCCCCTGGGTCACTACAGCCAGGCTGTGCGCGCTGGCGGCTTCATTCACGTTTCTGGCCAGCTTCCAATCAAGATCGAAGGCCAGAACGAGGCATCGGACGATTCTTTCGACGAACAGGCGAAGGTAGTCATCCGCAATCTGCTGGCGGTGTTCGATGCATCTGGAGCGCAACCTTCGGACGTTGTGAAAGTCACGGCCTACATCGTCGGCGTGAAGCATTGGGCCGCCTTCAATGCCGCGTTCGCTGAAGCTTTCGGAGACGCTAGGCCCGCACGGTCAGTCGTTCCGGTGCCAGAGCTTCATCATGGGTTCCTCATTGAGATCGACGCCGTGGCATTGGACGTCAATCCCTAGCCCCTCGAGACAGGCAATGATCGCGGCACAAGGAGCCTTTCCCAGCATGTACATTCCTACTCTGTCAGACGTTCTCACCGCTCACGAGCGGATCGAGCCATATGTCCATCGCACTCCCGTCCTAACATCGAGCTTCATCAACTCGCTTGTCGGCGCCGAGCTGTTTTTCAAATGCGAAAACTTGCAAAAGGCCGGGGCCTTCAAGGCGCGCGGTGCGGTGAACGCCGTTTTCGGGCTGAACGACGAGCAGGCAGCCAAGGGCGTCGCAACCCATTCGTCCGGAAACCATGGGACGTGCCTTTCTTACGCAGCGGGACGGCGGGGGATCCCGTGTACCGTCGTGATGCCACGCACCGCACCACAGGCCAAAAAGGATGCTGTTCGTGGCTACGGCGGAAAAGTGGTCGAATGTGAACCCTCAACTTCCTCACGTGAGACAGTCTTTGCAGGCGTCGTTGCCGAAACTGGCGCCGAATTCGTCCATCCTTACAATGATCCACGTGTTATCGCCGGGCAAGCAACCTGCTCAAGGGAACTGATCGAACAAGTTGATGCTCTCGATGCTGTGATCGCCCCGATCGGCGGCGGTGGCATGGTCTCGGGCACCTGCCTTACCTTGTCGCATCTCGCGCCGATGGTCCAAGTCTATGCCGCGGAGCCTCAGCAGGCCGACGACGCCTATCGCAGTTTCAAAGCTGGGTACATCATTGCCGATGATGCGCCGAACACAGTCGCCGACGGTCTCAAGGTGCCGTTGAAAGATCTTACTTGGCACTTCGTCAGGAACCATGTCACCGACATTCTGACAGCCTCCGAGGAGGAGATCGTCGATGCCATGAAGCTGATCTGGAAGCGCCTGAAGATTGTTATGGAGCCCTCGAGTGCCGTACCTTTGGCGACGATCCTCAAAAACAAGGATGTTTTCGCTGGAAAGCGTGTGGGCGTCATCATCACCGGCGGAAACGTCGATCTCGACAAATTGCCTTGGAACTAAAAGGAGCAAACAGACATGGACGACCTGAACAAATTCAACGGCCTTGAAGTTGGCTATGATGTCCCTGCGTTACCTGGCATGCGGGAGGAAGAGATCCAAACGCCTTGCCTGATCCTTGATCTTGATGCGCTTGAGCGCAACATCCGCAAGATGGGCGAGTACGCGAAAGCGCACAACATGCGCCATCGGGCACACGGCAAAATGCACAAGTCAGTCGATGTGCTGCGTCTGCAGCAAGAGCTCGGCGGCGTGATTGGGGTGTGTTGTCAGAAAGTGTCCGAGGCCGAAGTCTTCGCTCGGGGAGGCATCAAAGACGTTCTCGTAACGAACGAAGTGCGCGATCCGCTCAAGATCGATCGCCTTGCCCGGCTTCCAAAGCTCGGTTCTCGCATCATCGTATGCGTCGATGATATCGACAATGTCGCCGATCTGTCGGCTGCCGTGCAGAAGCACGGAACCACGCTTGAATGCCTTGTCGAGATCGATTGCGGAGCCGGACGCTGCGGTGTGAGGACGACGTCGGCTGTTGTAGAGATTGCCAAGACGATTGACGCGGCGCCGGGTCTCAGGTTCGCGGGCCTTCAGGCGTATCAGGGTGCGATGCAGCACATGGACAGCTTTGAGGACCGTAAAGCCAAGCTCGACACTGCGATTGGGCAGGTCAAGGAAGCGGTTGAGGCTCTGAAGGCAGAAGGACTAGAGCCTGAGTTGGTGAGCGGGGGCGGCACCGGTAGCTACTATTTTGAGAGCAATTCGGGCGTTTTCAATGAGCTCCAGTGCGGGAGCTATGCTTTCATGGACGCCGACTATGGCCGTATTCAGGACAAGGACGGCAGGCGCATCGATAAGGGTGAGTGGGAGAACGCGCTCTTCATCCTCACAAGCGTGATGAGCCACGCCAAACCGGATAAGGCGATTTGTGACGCAGGTCTCAAAGCACAGTCCGTCGATTCGGGGCTTCCGTTCATCTATGGCCGCGACGACGTGAAGTACGTCAAATGCTCGGACGAGCACGGCGTGATTGACGATCCAGATGGCGTCCTCAAGGTCAACGAAAAGCTGCGGCTAGTTCCTGGTCATTGTGATCCGACGTGCAATGTCCACGACTGGTATGTTGGTGTGCGCAACGGCAAGGTCGAGACGCTCTGGCCGGTTTCGGCCCGCGGCAAAGCCTACTGACAAAACCGGGGGGATCTCCCCCCGGCCCTCGAACCGGGATCATTGGCGATTATCGCTATTCTCGAGCGCGAGCTTGCGGTCTCTTTTCTCTTAGACCGCTTTGTTAGCCTTGTAGAGGTCTTTGCCTCGATTGCGAAGAAATCAGCTTGGAATGTTCTTGTGATCCGTCTCGATGCCACTGACGGTGCCGAAGAACTCCAGGTCCCGGGAGGGAAACATGAAGTTCGGGCTTAATGCAAATTGCAGTTCTGTTAAATAGAACCTGATCCTCAGACCCGCTATCATGCACCACGTCCTCCCATCGGGTTCCGCCAGATCATGATTATTGCCAACGCCCTCAGCTCCCTGCCCACGCCCATCCTGGTCCTCGACGAAGGCCGCATGCTGCGGAACGTCGGCCGACTGCGCCGGCATCTCGACGCCTTGGGTGTTACCATCCGCCCGCACCTGAAGACGGCAAAATCGGTCGAGGCGGCACGGCGTGTCCTGTCCGGTGGGAGGGGCCCGGCCACGGTCTTGACCCTTAAGGAGGCGGAGATCTTCGCTGCCGCAGGGGTGTGGGGCATCCTCTATGCGGTCGGTATCGCACCGCAGAAGCTGCCCCGCGTGCTGGCCCTGCCTGCCACGGGCTGCGACCTGACGGTCGTGCTCGACTCGCCGGAACAGGCGAAGGCCGTCGCTTTGGCGCCCCGTGAAGCTGGAGATGCTATCCCGGTGCTGACCGAGATCGACTCCGATGGGAACCGGTCTGGCTTGCGTCCCGATGATCCCGCCATTGTCACCATTGGCCGCATCCTGCCCAACCACGCCTGCGCTACGGCCGCGCAGTTCGATGGTTATGAGGTTATCCCGGCCGATCCCGCCCACCCCATGGCCTACTGGCCCCGGTTCCGGGGTTGGTGAGGCAACAGGAAGGATCATTCTGATGCTCTTCGTATCCGAAGCCGAGTCCGCGACGCTCGCGTCTCACGAGATGGCAAGGGAGGCCGTGCGGCAGGCGCTCATCGACGCCTGTGACGCGCGAACCGAAACCTTTGCGGTTGTGCATGGCCACGGCTCGGATCCGGCGAACCGCTTTACGGTTAAAGCCGCCGCGGCCCCTGAGATCGCAGGGCTGAAGGTGGGCTCCTACTGGCCGGGTAACCTTGCCATCGGCTTGCCGCGGCACAACTCACTGATCCTCCTCTTCGATCAGGACAAGGGCCGGATTGGCGCCGCCATCGAGGCCGGAACGCTGAATGCCTACCGCACGGCTGCGGCCGATGCCGTGGCGGCGGACGTGCTGGCGCAGCGGAATGCCGAGACACTCGCGATCTTTGGCGCCGGGCATCAGGCGCGCTACGAATGCGTTGCATTGGCCAAGGTCCGTTCCATCCGCCGCGTGCTGGTCGTCGCACGCAACCCAGATCAGGCGCAGGCCATGATCGCGGATCTGAATGCGCAAGGCATCGTGGCGGAGCCCGCCTCGGCCGAGGCCGCCTGCTCGGCTGCCGACATCATCGTCACGGCGACCTCGGCGACCACGCCACTGTTCAAGGCGGAGTGGGTGAGGCCAGGGACGCATGTCGCCAGCATGGGCTCGGATGCGATGGGCAAGCAGGAACTGCCGCCTGAGCTTCTTGCCGGCGCGAGTTTGTTCTGCGACCTGCCAGGTCAATCGCGCGTGATCGGCGAATTCCAGCATGCCCCGGATGGGGCTGATCTCATTGCCATTGGCGAAGTCCTTGCAGGACGGCACCCTGGCCGCCGCTCCGACCAGGAGATCACAGTCTTCGACAGCTCCGGCCTGTCGATCCAGGATCTCTACGTCGCTCGACACCTGCTGGCAGCGCGAGAGGCTTCGTACGCGCGGTAGCGAGTAAGTTCGGACGGTACCCGCCCCATGCCACGATTGATTGGACCGACAAGAAAAAGAAATGCTGGTGTCCAACAACAGCATGGATCAGATCATTGTGTCTGAATGAGGTGGATAACAGGCTTGACGGCATGTTTCTGACAAGTCTCCTGAACATGTGGGGCGGGAAGCCGAAAACATGCCTTGACATCTAGTCGATCACTGAACTGATGTTTCCGCTAATCGTTTCGAGAAGGGCGGTCCGATTGTTCAAGCATCGCTAGCTTTAATCCTTGCAGGCCCGGATGGCCCATCCAGACCACGCGACAATGCCGCTTCACGTCTGGATGCACCGAGCCACCTCCCAGTTGATCCTCAACGGTGTGCTGGGGCCGGGTAGTCCGCTGCCCGCCGCTATTGATCTTCACGCGCCGGGTGTAACATAGGGTGGTGTCCGTCATCGTGAGGAGGTGCGCGATGGAAGGCAACGTTTGGCGACCGACGCATTTGACGGCGGAGCAGATGGAGGAGCGTCGCCGGGTGGCCGCGACGCTGTTGCGCCAGGGACAGCTCTCTCAAGCAGACGTTGCCCGGCATGTGGGGGTCAGTCGCGCCAGTGTCTGCCGCTGGGCCGCCACTCTCGCCCAGGAGGGCCCGCACGGTCTGGCAGCGCGACCCATCCCGAGACCATCTCCCCGCCTCGATGAGAAGGCCTGGACGCGGCTGGGCCGGCTGCTGGATCGTGGAGCCATGGCAGCCGGCTTTGCCACGGAGCGCTGGACCCTTGAGCGCATCGCCGCCGTGATCGAGCGCGAGTTCGGAGTGCACTATCATCCGCGCTGCTTGGAGCGACCTCTCAAGGCGCAGGGGTTCAGCGTGCAGCGTCCCGCCACACGGGCGAGGGAACGCGATGAGCTGGTGATTGCGGTCTGGCCCAAGCGGGACTGGGTGGCGCTGAAAAAAAGGCGCGCCGGGAGCAGCGGACCCTCGTCCTCTGGGACGAGACCGGCCACAGCTTCTGGATCCGGCCGGGCACGACCTGGGCGCGGCGCTGCTGGTGGTGTGGGACCGGCTCAACGCGCACCGCTCACGGGCGACAACGGACTTCATCGCTTCGCACAGGCGGGACTATGCGGTGGCCTATCTGCCGGCCTATGCCCCGAGTTGAATCCGGAAGAGCAGTGCAATGCCCTCGTCAAGCGCGCCATGGCAAACGCTCTGCCCGACTCAGTCGATGATCTCCATCGGCTCGCCCGTCGCGAGTTCGGCCGCCTCAAACGTCACCCCGAGATGATCATCCGCTTCTTCCGCCATGCAGGCCTCTCCGTTACTGGCCTATCGTGAAGATCATTTGTGGGCTTGCTAAAGCGCTCGGCGTGTCGCGCAATACCAATAGAGGCAGCCTACCCACAGATTCATGCAGAGGGCTCCATCGAGCGGCGGGTCGGCAGTGGAGGCTTCGTGGCCGAGATTACGGAGTTCCATCCGGGTCCGCACAGATCGAGGCGTAAGGCGTTGCTGCGCAACCAAGCGCCAAATCTCAGCAAGCGCGGAGCCACCATGTTCAACGGTGGGGCTTTCGGGTTATCCTGGCGCCGCTGCGTATTTCGCGGGGTGGCCACAAAACGTACATAGGCCTTCTCGGTCTGCTCAAGCCAGGCGCGCTCGCGATCCCGTACCGCCTTGCCGTTGTAGGCGTGAGCCCGCCCTTGCTGCTGCCCTTTCACCGCCAGCTGCCCAGCAGCCAACTCCACTTTACGCAGTTTGGCCTCCAGCAGAGCTGGCCGGGTCCAGGCATAGTCCTCGGCCTTGGCGAGCAGATGCCAGTCGATCACCGCCAGCTTGCGAGCCGTCGCGACAGCCGCAATCTGCTGACCGCGCCGGCGCTGGATGCGCAGAAAGAACGCCCGCAGTGGCCCAGGCACACGCGCTGCTGCCCAAGCGGCCTCAACCAGCATCGCTCGGGCATCAGACCGGCCCTGTTTGGTGATCCGGCCGTGGTGAGCCGGCCCATTGCCGGACTGGCGCACAGAAGGGTTCAGGCCGAGATAGCTGACCAGCTTGTCCGGCGAGGAGAAGCGAGCGATGTCGCCGATGGCGGCCAGCACCCCGACAGCCACCGTCATGTGCACGCCGCCGATGGTCATTAGCCGCCGGACCCGGTCATCCTGCAGAGCCCGCTCGGCCAGAGCTTGGTCGAGAACCGTCAGATCCCTGGCGCGGTGGTCCAGATCGGCCAAGTAGCGCTGGATCGCCAGCCTCTCATCCGGCGCCAAGGGCTGGGCCTCCAACCAAGCCCGGCCCGCGGCGCCGTACAGCCGGCCGCGGTAGGGTGGGATCAGATTGGCATGGAGGATGCTGTGGATCCGGTTCTTCACCCGGGTCATCTGCTGCACGACCTGGGTACGCTGAGAGACCAGCCGCCGCAGCGTCTCGGTCGCCTCGTCCGGCATCCAGACCTCGGGCAGAAAGCCGCTGGCATGCAGCTTGGCCAAGACCGTGGCGTCGATCTTGTCGGTCTTGATCTTGGCATGAGCGATCGCCCGGACTTGCAGAGGATTGCAATGACCACGGTGCCAACGAAGGGGCGCAGGAGACGGGCGATCATCGCTGTGTTGACGGTCGCCTTGATCACAACCTCGTCGTCCGGCCGCAGTTTACAGCCGAAGGCCAGAACGGCCTCTCGGGTCAGGTCAACCCGGGGCGGTTCACAGGATGAGAGAGTTTGGTGTTGTCCAGCACCGCCACGGCGGCAAACGTGCGGTGCACATCTAGTCCAATCACACGCATGGGACCTCCTGTGTGCTTGTCATCACGTCAGGGAGCCTGCGGGCCACACGACACTTACGGATCCGCGCTCAAGGCGCAACCGGGCTGGTCGCAGGGGCGGCCAGATAACAACACGAGCTCTCAGGTCATCAAGTACTTCGGCCTGCCCACATCACGTGCTCCCGACACCCCTGTCCCGGTCAGCCCAGGATACAGCCGGCGGCCTGATGACTCCACCCCGCCGGTGGTGCCGAGGAAAAGCATGCCCGATAACAACTTCATTGAGGCGGATGACGGCGCGCTTAAAGCGTGTAATCCGGCCGACGCGCGGCTTCCAGAAAATGAAAACTGCCTCTGCAACAACCAAAGGTTTTGAAGTCATGCGCATGATTCGCCGCGGTCACTGCATCCAGCAACAGCTCGGCGCGATAGGCGAAATCCGTCTGGTCAACTAGCTCTTCGGTCTCGCGGCCTGAGTGGCCCATCCGACTGGGCTCGCTGCACCCATTCCAAGTTAACGCAACAAAGCCGGAGCTAGGGAAGGGACATGGACACGTCTCGCCCGTGTAGGCGCTCAATCGCCGCACACCATAGGCGCGGGAGCTTCAAATACTATTCGAGCAGGCGAGCATGCCCTCGAGATCGATGTAATGCCCGGCCCGGTCGCGCTTGGCGGCGAGGTAGCTGACATTCTCCGCCGTCGGGCGGCCGAGCACGCGATGGTCCGAGATCACCGCAAGGTCAGCTGCCGCGAGCGCGGCGATCTTTTCCGGATTGTTGGTCATGAGACGGACGGTGCCGACGCCGAGCTCTTTCAGCATCGCGGCGGCGAAATCGAAGTAGCGCTGATCTGCCTCGAAGCCCAGTACCTCATCGGCATCGTAGGTGTCGTAACCCTGCGACTGCAGCTTGTAGGCGCGGATCTTATTGGCGATGCCGTTCCCGCGGCCCCCCTGGTCGAGATAGAGCAGGATGCCGCCCTCGTTTTGCGCCATGAAGCGCACGGTCTCGCGCAGCTGATCGCCGCAATCGCATTTCAGGCTGCCGAAGAGATCGCCGGTGAGGCAGGCGGAATGCAGCCGCACGGTCACGGGCTTGGAGAGGTCCAGCTTGCCGACGACGACCGCCACCTGATCGCGCAGGCCCTCGCCGCCGCGGAACACCACGAACTCGCTGGTCGGTGCGCCTTCCAGCGGCACCGGCGCCCGGCTGACGATCTTCAGGCCCAGAGCCTGGGCATGCCGATACTCCCGAACCGCCGCTCCGGGCACCCGCAGCAGGGACGGCGCGATCTCGATGCTCTCCGTCAGAGGCACGAGGATCACCGCCGGCAGGACGAGGGACAGGCGAGCCAGTTCCAGCGCCGTCCCGTCCATCTCATCGGCGGGCCGGATCGGCGCATCGATGCGGCCGTCGACCTTGAGCGCCAGGTTTTCCACGCGCGCTCGGTTGACCACTGGCAAGGCCACCCGGCCGGGTCCTTCGCGATCGAGGCCGAGGCGGCGCAGGCGTGCCGCCGGCAGGACGAGATGGGCATGGCCGGCGGCAACAATGTCGATCTCCACCGCCAGCGTCTCGTCTAGGTCCTCGACGCCGATGACGAGCGCACGGTCTTCGGCGCCCTCGATCACGACCGGGCGGGCGCTGCGGAACTCCATGATCGCCCGCTCGACGAGCCTCGTGGCGGGATTGTCGGACAGGCTCAAGCTCAGGCGCATCATCGATAACTCAGGCAAGTAACCGCAGGGGAAGACGTTCGCCGCGGAGCGCTCCTGACACCTGATCCTCGAAGGGCTCTTCGCCGAGCAGCTCGATGCCGAAGCCAGAGAGGCCGACATAGGATCGGCTCGAGGTGGCGAGGTTGCGGATCGAGGCGACCCCGAGATCCTTCAGGATCTGGGCGCCCAGCCCGATCTCGCGCCACTGGCTCGAGCGCATGGTTTCCGAAGCCGTCGCCTCGTGCTCCGAGAAGGATGTGGTCGGCACCCCCGCCGTTCGATCGCGCAGATAGACCAGAACGCCCCTGCCCTCTTTCACGAAACGCTGCAGGGCCGCATTCACGGTCTTGCCGCCCTCGAAGACGTCGGTGAGCGCGTTGGCGCGGTGAAGGCGCACCGGGATGTTCGTGCCGTCGCCGATGCGGCCGTGCACGAGCGCGATATGCTGCACGCTGTCGAAGGGCGTCGAATAGGCATAGCCGGTGAACGGCCCCCACTCGGTCTCGACCGGAAACGTCCCGATGCGTTCGACCAGTTTCTCACGCGACTGGCGATAGGCGATGAGGTCGGCCACCGAGATACGCTTGAGATCATGCTTCTCGGCGAAGGCATCGATCTGCGCGCCCTTCATGACAGTGCCGTCGTCATTGGCGAGTTCGCAGATCACGCCCACCGGCGGCAGGTTCGCGAGCTTGCACAGATCGACCGCCGCTTCCGTATGGCCGGAGCGCATGAGCACGCCACCATCCTTGGCGATGAGCGGAAAGATGTGACCGGGCCGGACGAAATCGGCCGCACCCATGTTGTTGTTGGCGAGCGCCCGCACCGTGTTCGACCGCTGCTCGGCCGAGATGCCGGTGGTGAGCCCGTGCTTGACATCGACGGTGACGGTAAAGGCCGTGCCGAGCGGCGCATCGTTGGAGGCCACCATGGGATCGAGGCGCAGGCGGCGCGCCTCTCCGGCGCTGAGCGGAGCACAGACGATGCCGCAGGTGTTGCGGATGATGAAAGCCATCTTCTCCGGCGTGCAGAGGGAAGCGGCAACGATGAGGTCGCCTTCGTTCTCGCGGTCGTCGTCATCGGTGACGATGACGATTTCACCACGAGCGAAAGCCTCGATAGCCTCCTTAATACTATGACTCGGCATCTTAGGCCCTCGTCTTTGTCAGTTCGAGTTTTGCGTAGAGCACGCTTGCTCCGAAACTGATTTGGCCGCGCAACTGGAAATATCCATGGGGTCTCCTCTCTTCCACTCTGCGAATCGCCGGATACTGTCAACTTAGCGGGTTGATATGGTCCGCTATCTTTGAGCGTCAAATTGGAGGCTAGGGGCGACGCGCTTACCTCGACTCAAACTTGTAAGGGCTGCGCTCGGATATACGGTGATGGTGGTTACGCTTTTGCAGAGCGTCGAAGGATTGGACGCCTGATTGTAAAGGAGTCACCGCGCCCGCCCAGCGAATTGGAATGCTTGCTGCACTTCCGCTGTCGGATTGGCCATTGGCCGTCGCTTGCGCGATTCTTTAAGGCCTTGTACGGGCGATACTCCACACGCGGGCATAACAGGGGTGACGGGTTGCGCTCATTCCTCATTTTTGGCCTATGCTGTGCCGCCCACGTGTTAACCTGACGGTGTCTACCCCGCTCTTGGTGGGTAGGCAGGCCCATTACGGCCTCGAAACTATTTAGGTAACGATTGTTTCGATCACTACGAATATCCTTCAGGGCGAGGTAACCGCACCATTCAAAAGAAGACTCTCTAGCACGCGCCTTGCGACCGCGATATCGGACGGTGGAAGGTCTGACAACTGCTCTGCCTGATACTTTGCCAAATATTCCATCATGGCGCGGCGACGAGCCCTGCCCGCCTCCGTAAGCGCAAATCGGTCGCCTGTGTGTTGCTCGACTTCCTTCTGCGCAAGGAAATCTTTCAAGGCATCATCCACTTCGCGGAGGTCGAGATACATCCGCCGCGAAAGGTCCTCAGCAGTCAGCGGCGGCGACTGGTAAAGGCCAGCCAGCACCTTGCTCCCGACCTGCGAAATCCCGGCGGCGATGCGCTTCTCCTCAACCTCGACGTCAACCTTGTAGTGCGCCTGAGCGATGAGGCTGAGTAGCGGGAGCTACTTCAAACTTGCCCTCCTCGAATTTGGAGCGGATAGCCTGCTGGCCACTTCGATATGGTCAACGGCCATGCCGTAGCGACCTTGCGTGAAGAGTAGAGGTGCACCTTCAAAGCGCGCGAAATCGACCACCCGTCCGATAATTATAGTGTGGTCGCCGCAATCGTGGCGAGCCTCGCATATGCAATCGAAATAGGCGAGGACCTCGTCAATTAGTGGCGAGCCGGTCTTGCCTTTCCGCCAAGCCATCGAGTCGAACTTGTCGTCACGTGAACTCGCGAAGTTTTGTGAAACATGCACTTGATCGTCAGCCAGGACATTGATCGCAAAATGCTCGCTCTCACGAAAAGTCTTATAGCTTCGGGACGTGTTGCTGATTGACCAGAGCACTAGCGGAGGCGCCAACGAGACCGAGGAGAACGAATTGGCCGTCACACCCACCGGTGCTTCACGTCCTGGAGCGGTGATGATTGTAACTCCTGTTGGGAAGCTGCCGAGCGCCCGCCGAAAGGCCTTTAGATCCACACTTGGATCTCCGCCTTCAATCTGTGGCCTACCTAAATGATTCATGTGACCTCCAATGCATTCACTTCTGCATACACTATTGTCTGGAGGCTAGCAACTGTTTCCTTCGCAGAGCTGGCATAGGCATATGGGTCTCATTCCGCGACGCTGGCCGGCTTAATTGGAAATCTGTGGCGACAAGGTAGGAACGGCCACGCTTCTATTACTGATTGCCCGTTTGAGAATGTCGCATGGGGTCGGATTGCGGTAGTCTCGAGTCCACATGAGCCGGATGTGGACGAAAGAACATCGCGAGCGCCAGAAGGCTTTCGAGCGGCGGCGCTACTCCACTGACTTGACCGATGAGGAATGGGAGCGGATCCGAGCCTTTCTGGGGGCAGCGCAAGATCTGATGGGGTAGACGCCCCCCAACGTCCTCGCTGTGCCAAAGTGGAGGTGTTGATGAGCACACTTGAGGGAGGCGTCCATGGGAGAGGTTAACACAATCGGGTTGGATCTTGCGAAGAATGTCTTTCAGGCGCATGGCGCCGATGCGTCGGGAGCGGTCCTGTTCCGCAGGAAGCTGCGGCGGCACCAGGTTCTCACCTTCTTTGCAGCCCAGAGGCCCTGCACGGTGGCCATGGAGGCTTGTAGCAGTTCGCATTACTGGGCACGTGAGATCGCAAAACTCGGTCATCACATATGCTTGATCTCGCCGGCTTACGTAAAAACTCTTTGTGAAGCGTCAGAAGAACGATGCCGCCGATGCGGAGGCGATCTGCGAGGCCGCCCAACGCCCGACCATGCGCTTTGTGGCGCCCAAGAGTGAGCAGGCTCAAGCGGCGGCGGTTGTGTTCAGAGCTCGTGACTTCCTGGTAAAACAGCGAACTCAGATCATCAATGCCCTGCGAGGGCACCTGGCCGAGTTCGGGATTGTGGTCGCCAAAGGCCCAGCTCGTGTTCCGCAACTCGTGCGGGCTGTCGAGGATGCGACCGAGCCGGTCCCAGAACTCGCCCGACCGATCCTCCAGATGCTGATCGAAACTCTCCGAGGCCTGGACGAGCAGGTTGTCTGTCTGGATCGCGAGATTGCCCAGTGGGCCAAGGAGGATGAGACGGCGCGTCGGCTGATGACCATTCCCGGTATCGGCCCGGTGACCGCAGTGGCCTTGGCAGCACTGGCCCCACCGGCCGACACGTTCAAGCGCGGGCGGGACTTCGCCGCCTGGGTCGGGCTCACGCCTCTGCAGCGCTCCACCGGCGGCAAGCAGAAGCTGGGAGCCACCTCGAAAATGGGCGAGCGCACGCTGCGCCGCCTGCTGATTATTGGGGCGAACACGATCTTGATCCGGGCTGCCCGCCATGGGGCGCCGGCTGGCTCGTGGCTTGCGCGTATGATGGCGCGCAAGCCGCCGATGCTGGTGCGGGTAGCGCTCGCGAACAAGATGGCCCGGATCGTCTGGGTCCTGATGGCGAGAGGGGAAGTGTATCGGGCTCCGGCTGCGGCGGCATAAGCACGCGCGGCCGCGAGGCTGTTGGGGCGCAGGAAGAGCGAAGGAGAGGTATGGCACAACGGTCACTGAGACGGGATCAGACAAACCAGTTCAGGAACAGGCGCTTCGAGCGCGTAGATTTGATTGGGACCTGATCCGCGAACTCCCATCCGGGCCCGCGGCAGTGAACGGCCGCAGTTGAGGCCGCACACATGGCAGCACTGACCACGCGCTGCACCAATCCGAAGATTCTTCTTGCGTCACACGGGGCGTCTACACATGTTCCTGATTGAGCGCCGGCATTATCGTATGCATCCGAGGAAGGACGCGGGATCAAGCGTCGCGCGTTGTTGGGATCTTGGCTAACGTTGGTGCAGGTTTAAGGGGCGGCTTTTTGTGATGCGGCGTCCCTGCGAGCCTCGATGATGTATTTGAGGTTATCGATGCCACCTTCGGTGAAGAGGACAATGTGCTCGGTCAACTCGGAGGCTGGGAAGTTGTTGTAGGCACTGAGGCAGCCGTCCTCCGGGAACATTTCGATGGAGCACTCGTGCAGGAAGTCCTCGTCCTCACCGATCATGTCAGCCACATATTTCAGCGTGTACAGAGTTGAGTTGCGATATCCCATTCGTCGGTCCCTTTTTGTGTCAGGCCGCCAGCTGAGAGGCGGGCTTCGGGGCCTGCCGTCGTCTTTTCCACTCCCAGGGGAGGAATTCGTGCAGGCGGGCGACAGGAAGATCGGCGATCCGGGCCAGCACGTCGGCGAGCCAGGCTTTTGGATCGACATCGTTGAGACGACAGGTCGTGATGAGGGTGAGCATGACGGCGGCCCGATCCGCCCCGCGCTGGGACCCGGCGAAGGTCCAGTTGCGGCGCCCCAGGGCGAGACCTCTCAAGGCCCGTTCGGCGGCATTGTTCGTGAGACAAACCCGGCCATCCTCCAGGAAACGGGCAAAGCCATCCCAGCGCTTCAGCATGTAGTCGATGGCTCCAATCACCTCGGACGATCGGGTGAGCGTGGCACGCTCCCGCTTTAGCCACTCGTGCATGTCATCGAACAGCGGCTTGCTCTTCTCCCGCCGCACCGCCAGTCGTTCTGCGGCGCTCAAGCCCTTGATCTGACGCTCGATGTCAAACAACGCGTCGAACCGCTTGACGGCCTCCAACGCGATGTGGGAGATCGGCCTGCCGTTTCTTTTGCGATCCCGAGCCCTTTTCTCGATATCGGCCAGTTCAAAGAATTTCCGCCGCGCATGCGCGTGGCAGAAGGCAAAGGTAATGGGCACCGCTTTCTGTTCGGCAGCACTGATCGGCTCGAAGCCATTGTAACAGTCACTCTGCAGAATGCCGCCATACCCGGCCAGGTGTTTCTGCGAATGTCCGCCGCGGCGGTCACTCGACGCATAATAGACCGCTGCCGAAGCCGTGCCGCCCCCGAAGGGCTGGTCATCCCGCACGTAGGCCCAGATACGCCCGGTCGTGCATTTGCTTTTGGCCCGGATGGGAATGGTCGTATCGTCGCCGTGAAGGCGCTCGGCCGCAAAGACATGCTTCTCGATCAGATCGAAGACCGGCCTGAGAGCGGCGGTTCCAAACCCGACCTGATCGGCCAGTGTCGGGGTCGACAGCGCGATGCCTTCGCATGTGAACCGCGCGCTCTGGCGATTGAGCGGACTGTGCATGCCGAACTTGTCGAAGAGGATCGTCGCCAGCAGATGCGGGCCGATGAAGCCGCGCGGCGTGGCATGGGACGGCGCCGGCGGCTGGCTGATCGCCTCACAGTCCCGGCACGTAAACTTCTCCCGCACCGTCTCGATCACTTTGAACCGACGCGGGATCTCCTCCAGCGTCTCGGTGATGTCCTCGCCCAGTTTCGACAGGCGCGAGCCACCGCAGCAGGCACAGGTCGCCGGGGGAGCAATCACCACGCGCTCACGCTCGATATCCTCCGGCCACGGCTTTCGGACCGGCCGCCTGCGCACAAAAGGGCGCCCGATTGAGCTCCTGGCGGCGGCCTGCGCCGCAACCTCATCCTCGGTCGCCGCCATCACCAGTTCTTCGAGCTGCAATTCCAGCTGGCCGATCAGTCGCGCCGCGCGCTCGGAGCGCTGGCCGCGCAGTTCGCGCTTCAGCTTTTCGATCGCCAGTTCCAGACTGGCGATCAGGGCCTCGCTGTCGGACAACAGGGCCTGCGCCTTGGCGGCTTGCGCCACAGCCCTGTCCCTCTCGGCGACAACGACATCCCGTTCAGCCTGCAACCCCTCACGCTCGGACAGCAGCGCCAGATAGGCGCTCACAAGGTCGTCTGGAAGATCGACAGGCTTCGAAGGCATGACGCCATTCGAACAGAATATCCCTGTACTTTCAATAGAATAATGCTACCCAACCCGCGTCAGACGCCAGGTTTCCTGAGGACTGCGCCAATCGATTCCGGACAGAAGATAAGACAGCTGAGCCGGTGAGATCGCCACCGCACCGCCTTCTACATTGGGCCAGATGAACCGGCCTCGCTCAAGTCGCCGGGTAAAAAGGCAAGCCCCCAAACCGTCATGCCAGATAATCTTGATCACGTCAGACCGGCGGCCCCTGAAGCAGAACAAATGACCACCGAGGGGCTCATGCTTCAACACCTCCTGCACCTGCCGGGCCAGTGATGGAAAGCCGCGTCGCATATCGGTATAGCCCGTCGCCAGCCATACCTTCACACCCGGGCTCATCGGAAACAGGCTCATCATCGGAGAGTTTCCAAGCCGCGCATGACCCGCAGCAACACCTCCACATCGACACCCCGGTCAACAATCACACGCCGGGCATTCGCAGTCACGACCTCCATACGGCCGCTCGGTTGCATCGTTCCTTCCGCTGGCCTGGCCAGGGTCGATTGCTTGACTGCCGTCTGATACTCCGGAACGATAACCGCGGGAACGAACCCATCAAACGAGCCGCCGAGCCTGCCCTCCCGCGCTGCCTTGCGCCAGCTGTTCAATTGCCAGCGGGTGATCCCGTGTCGGCGCGCAGTGACCGTCACCTGCCGGGAGCCGGAATAGCTCTCGGCCACAATCGCTCGCTTTGCCTCATCGCTGAAGCGGCGACGGCGACCACTTTCCACAATCTCCAAGCGGCGGATATGCGACTGGCTGTCTCCAACAATATCCATGGCTAGAACACCAGCTAAATTGACGTCGATATAGCCAGTCCTCTTCCAAATGCCTCAATTCCACAAGGCGGCCCTGCTCGGATGCGTACGCATTATCAACTAAAGACAGCTTTTCCTTTGCAGCTAAGCTTTTGCGTGAGATTCTGATCCTGTGATCGGTGGCCGGATCAGGAGATCAGCATGCAGCTGTCTGTCGGTGAGATACTGAGTAGGATCACCACAGTGTCGGACATGATCCGCGCCTTCCAGGATGAGGATCATTGCAGGCTCTTGCTCGAGGCGATGGTGTGGCCGAACGGGCGGATTTGCCCGGCCTGCGGCTTTCGCCGTTCCATCGCTTTGATGAGCCGGGAGAACGGAAAGCGCGTCCGACCCGGGCTCTACCAATGCTCAAGCGGCACCTGCCGCTATCAGTTCACCGTCACTACCCGCACGCCTTTGCATGCGACGAAACTGCCTTTCCGGACTTGGTTGTCAGGCCTTTGGTTGATGCTGCAGTCGGACAAGGGCATCTCCTCGATCCGCTTAGGCGAAGCCCTCGGTGTCAGCCAGCCGACGGCTTGGCGCATGGGGCATGCCCTGCGTTTGATGGTGGGGCGCGAGCAGGCCTTCGACGGTGTGATTGAGATCGATAGCCTTTATGTGGGTGGCAAGCCGCGGCGGGAGATGAACCGCACTCCGCCAGGGCGGGGTCGGAAAGGTGAGCCGAAAACCCTGAAAACTCCAGCGCTTATGGCTGTGCAGCGGCCGCCGGATGTGAGTGTCGGCGCACCCGCTGGTGAAACTCGGGCCGCAATGATCGAGAATCTGTCCGAGTCCGAAGCGGATCGGGTTCTCAGTGAGGCGGTCGACCCCAGCGCGCATCTGATGAGCGACGAATGGAAGGCCTTCGTCTCTATTGGCACTGGATTTGCTGCGCATGACACAGTCCATCATAAGGCTCGTGAATATGCCCGCGGTCCGGTTCACATCAACTCGGCGGAGGGGTTCAACGATCACATCCGCCGCACCGTCTCGGGTGTGTTCCATCACATCAGCCCGCATCTGGCGGATCTCTACTTCAATGAGATCGGCTTTCGCTGGTCGCAGCGTGTCGTCACAGGCCAGGCACCGCGACGCACCCGCAAGGGGCGGCCGGTAACCAAAACTTTGTGGGCGCGAATACCGCCCGCCCTGCAACTCCCAGCAGTGTTCCGCTTCGCCATCGGACGCGAGATGCGCCGGACGAAAGAGGGTGGGATCGACCTCGTCTCGAAAGTAGCTGCGTTTGGTTGATAATGCCGGCGCTCAATCAGGAACACATCTTGCGCTGACCCCAACGATCCGAGCTTTCAGGATGAGACCATCCAGAAACTGTGTGCCTAACACGAGCCCGAAGGAATTCACCACGATAGCGACATTTCCGCTTTCATGCTCTCCAGGCTTGCACGTGCATTCTCGCTAAAATGTCGTTCAAGTGCTTGACGGCGCTGCGTCGTGTGATGAAGAGAGATGCTTTCATGCCTCAGAGGATCCTCGCTCAACATTCATGAGAAAGGGCGTGGCTGTGTGCGTGCTCAACTCCGCCCAACTGATTGAGGTTTTGGCTCACCAAACAAGGGAGCAGTTCAGTGCAGCATCTTCATCACCTCTACATCTATGGGCGGTGGGTCTCTCCGAAGAACCCACGGCTCGCGGACCTCATCAATCCAGCCACAGAGGAGGCCTTCGCAACCTTTGCACCTAGTGATGTGACCGATGTGGACCGCGCCGTTGCCGCTGCGCGTCAGGCCTTTGATGCCTGTGCCCAAACCACCCGACGGCAGCGGCTTGACCTTCTGCGAGCCATCATCGACTGCTACCGGCAGCGCAGAGATGATCTCGTAGAAGCCGTGATGCTGGAGATGGGAGCGCCGCTCACCCTGGCCCGCGAGCGCCAGGTGCCTGCTGGGCTCGTTCATCTGCAGCAGAGCACTCAAGCACTGGAAGCCTATCAGTTCGATACTAGGCTCGGCTCAAGCTTGGTGACGCGGGAGCCCATCGGGGTCTGTGGCCTGATCACCCCCTGGAACTGGCCCCTTCTGCAGATTGCCTGCAAGGTCGGCCCGGCCCTTGCGTCCGGCTGCACCATGGTGCTGAAGCCGAGTGAGTGCGCGCCGGTCTCGGCCTCGATTTTTGCCGAGATCCTGCACGAGGCAGGCGTGCCACCAGGGATTTTCAATCTGGTCCACGGCGATGGCTCGACCGTCGGGCAGGCCCTTGCGGCTCATCCGGGCGTGGACATGGTGTCGTTCACCGGGTCCACCCGCGCCGGCATTCTAGTGGCTACCGCCGCAGCGGCAACGGTCAAGCGGGTCCATCAGGAGCTGGGAGGCAAGTCGCCCAACATCCTGCTTGATGATGCGGATTTTGAATCCGCAGTGGCCCATGGCACCTATGCCTGCTTGGCTAACAGCGGCCAGTCCTGCAATGCCCCCACCCGCCTGCTCGTGCCGGCCAGCCGGCAGCGGGAAGCGGCCGAGATCGCCAGGCGGATTGCGCAGGAAGCGGTGGTCGGCGATCCGCGGCTGGGCACCACCGTTCTCGGCCCGGTGGCCAACCAAGCGCAGTTCGAGCGGGTGCAGGACCTGATCGCCTCTGGGCTGTGGGAAGGCGCCACGTTAGTGGCGGGCGGGCTCGGCCGGCCGGCCGGCCTGGAGCGGGGCTTCTATGTCCGCCCGACGGTGTTTACGGACGTACATAACTGGATGCAGATCGCCCGGAACGAGATCTTCGGGCCGGTGCTTGCCATCCTGCCGTATGAGAATGAGGAGGAGGCGATTGCGATGGCCAACGACACTGCCTTCGGTCTCTCAAGCTATGTTACCTCAGCGGATCCTGAGCGGGCCCGACGGATGGCCCGGCGCATCCGTGCCGGCATGGTGCATCTGAATGGCGTACCGAGCGACCCAGCAGCGCCCTTCGGCGGCTACAAGCAGTCCGGCAATGGGCGGGAGCGCGGCGTGTTCGGGCTTGAGGCGTTTCTCGAGGTCAAGTCAATCTTCGGCTATGAGGGAACGTGATGTCCTGCACCGCTCACCGAAGATGGGATGGGCACGATAGCCGCAATAATGGGACGGCATCTACCTTTCACGACTTCAACCGCTAATTCATGGTTCCCGCGTGACTCCCTTTGAAATGATTACAGGCTTGCTGAGCTATCGCGTGGCGACACAGATTCCTCGAAGGCCGCACGCGCCGACGCTTTTTCGCTTTGTGCGACCCAGCTCACGATCTCCAGGAACGGGCGCCACCGGCTTCCGCTTCGTTGCCCTAACGCTGCAGTTGCGCTCAGTGCGATAGTATCTTTGAGAGGAACGTTTGCGCCCGCTCACTACGGGGCTTTCCAAAGAATTCCTCTTTTGTCGCATCCTCTACGACTTCACCCCTGTCCATGAAGACAACGCGGTTCGCAACCTTCCGCGCAAAGCCCATTTCATGAGTGACAACCATCATGGTCATGCCCTCCTGTGCAAGTTCTACCATGACGTCGAGCACCTCGTTGATCATCTCAGGATCAAGAGCCGAGGTCGGTTCATCGAACAGCATACAAATTGGATCCATAACGAGCGCTCGCGCGATGGCCACACGTTGCTGTTGCCCGCCCGAGAGTTGGCCTGGATACTTGTCGGCGTGCGCCTTCAGCCCGACGCGATCGAGAAGCTTCATAGCCTTCTCCAGCGCCTCATCGCGGCTACGCCCGAGTACCTTAGTCTGGCCAAGGCAAAGGTTCTCCGTGATGCGAAGATGTGGGAATAGCTCGAAGTGCTGAAAGACCATGCCGACGTGCGAGCGTAGCTTGGTAAGGTTTGTTTTCTTTTCAGTGACAATCACTCCATCAAGAACAATCGTGCCCTCCTGGACAGGCTCGAGAGCGTTGACGCACTTGATTAGCGTCGACTTGCCAGAACCTGATGGGCCGCAAACCACGACGACTTCGCCTTTCTTGACGCTCGTCGAGCAATCCTTGAGAACTTGGAAGCTTGGTCCATACCACTTGCTGACGTGACTGATATCGATCATGACCGGGGCCTCTAGTGGCTGCGGGGCGGGGGTGAAATCAGGGGTTGGGGAATGAGCGACAGACATTTGGATCACCGTATTATTGCTGTGCGAGCTTGGAGGCGCTTGACCAAGTATGAGGCCGCGAAGGAGATAACGAAATAAACGACCGCAGCGAACAGATACATTTCGATGAGACGGCCATCCCGCTGTGCAACCTTTGCGGCCGCACCGAGGAAGTCAGTCAGCGAGATGACGTAGACCAGCGAGGTGTCCTGAAAGAGGATTATGGTTTGCGTGAGCAGGACGGGCAACATGTTGCGGAAGGCCTGGGGCAAGACCACATTGGCCATCACCTGCGGATAGGTGAGCCCCAGAGCATAGCCTGCAGCCACCTGCCCGCGGGAGATCGACTGGATGCCTGCGCGCATAATCTCCGAAAAGTACGCTGCCTCGAACAGCGTGAAGGTGACCAGGGCCGAGGCAAAGGCGCCGACCGCAATGGGTTGGCTCGAGCCGATCAGCCAAGCCCCGATATAGGGAACGAGGAAGTAGAACCAGAAGATCACAAGGACGAGCGGGAGCGACCGCATCAAGTTCACATAACCGGCGGCGAAAGCGGGCAATAACGGTACCGAGCTGAGCCGCATAAGGGCGAGCAACGTACCGAGGGCAATGCCCCCAAGAGTGGCCAGCCCGGTCAGCAACAGGGTGAAGGTCATACCTTCGAGGAACAGGTAGCCAAATGAGCGTACGATGACGTCAAAATCGAAGTTGGAGAACATCGTCATTTTCCCGCGGTTAAACCTAGCACAGCGACGTTGCGCTCAAGTAGGCGCATACTGATCGTGACCAGGATGTTGACGAGAAGGTACATGATGGTTGCTACGGTGAACGCCTCAAAAACCTGGAAGGAAAACTCCTGCATCGCGCGGGTTCGCGCGGTGAGTTCTAACAGCCCAATTGTGAGGGCAACTGAGGTGTTCTTGATGGTGTTCAGGAACTCGGATGTGAGCGGCGGCAGGATGATTCTGAACGCCATCGGCAGCAGGATGTACCGATAGGTTTGTGCCGTCGTGAGACCGATGGCGATACCTGCCAACTTTTGCCCGCGCGGCAGGGAGCCGAGGCCGGCGCGAAGCTGCTCCGCGACGCGTGCCGACATATAGAAGCCGAGCGCTACGAACGTGGTCCAGAAGGCGGCGTTCGGCAGATTCTTCAACCACAGGCCGACGTCTGGTGGGAGCACCTCAGGCAACACGAAATACCAGAGGAAGAGTTGAACCAAGAACGGGATGTTCCGGAACAATTCGACGTAGGCGCCGCCGAACCTCTGCGCTGTCCGCGACGGCAGGGTGCGCATCACTCCGACGATCAATCCCAGGACGAGAGCAAGGATCCAGGCTAGGGATGCCGTTGTGATCGTCCAGCGCAAGCCCAGGAGCAAGGTGTCAAGATAAGTGCCAACTCCCTCGGGCGATGGCTCAAAGAAGATTCCCCAGTTCCAATTGTAGTTCATCCGCTGTCCTCCTTCTGGCGAACTGCATGGCGGGTCCACCCCGCCATGCGGCGTTGTTCGGCTTATGATGCGTAGGAGGCTGGATCGGCCGAGTCAGACGGCTTCTCGAAGGCGCGCTTCAGGGCCGGATCAAGCGGGACCCGGAGGTTGATGCCTCGCGGCGGGATTGGCTGGTTGAACCACTTGTCAAAGAGCTTTGGCATCTCAGCGCTCTTGTAAAGATCCGCGGTTGCCTGGTCGACAAGCTGCTTGAATTGCGGATCCTCCCTGCGGAGCATGATTGCGTATGGCTCAGGCTGGGAGAATGCTTCCGTGGAGATGGCGTAGACCGACGGGTCCTTGGAGCCTGCAACGAGGGAGGCCAACAGGATGTCGTCCATGACGAAGGCGGCGGCCCGGCCGGTATCGACCATCAGGAAGGCTTCTGCATGGTCCTTTGCCGGTAGCACGTTCATACCGAGCTGTCGGGCAGTGTTGACCTCGTTCACTTGCTTGATGTTGACGGTTCCCGACGTTGACACGACGGTCTTGCCCTTGAGATCGGCGATCGAATTGATGTTGCTCGATTTCTTAGAGACGAACTTGCTTGAAGTGAGGAAGTACGTGTTGCTGAACGCGACCTGCTTCTGGCGGTCGGGGGTGTTGAACGTCGAGCCGCACTCGAGATCGATAGTGCCATTCGCGATCAAGGGAATGCGCGTCGCCGAAGTAACCGGGTTAAGCTTGACCTCAAGTTTGTCGAGCTTGAGTTCCTTCTTAACGGCGTCAGCCACCTTGAGGCAGATCTCCAGGGCATAGCCGACTGGTTGCTGCTTGTCGTCAAGATAGGAGAATGGAACCGACGAGTCGCGGTGGCCAATTGTGATCACCCCGCTTTCCTTGATCTTTTTCAAGGTTCCGGCTAGCTCTTGCGCGGAGCCGGCGCTGCAGACGACGGCCGCGATCGCCGCGGCGAGACAGAAAGGCTTCAACATTCTATTCCCTCTTCGCTGTTAACCAGGACTTTAGTCCAGGCCTTCACAGGCTTCATGTAACGCCACTGGCGGACTGACCATCCCAGCTGCGCGTGTCCTCGCCCGCACTGGCCGACACTTGCTTTTAGAGACACGTGCCTCGTGGCCGGTCATTCGAGCGATTGCGATAGGCGATGTCTGTCATCGCCGAACTAAACGAGCTATCATTCACCGGCACCGAGTTCAGGGCGCCAAAATCATGTAGTCGGGCAGCTAAGCTACGCCGTGGCCAGTGAGTGTTCTGTTCCGAAGCACATCGGACGTGTCGCTTCCAATGGCGCCTCGCATGTGGACCTTCAACGGCGCTGTCTCTATGATGAGCTCCACTCGCCGGCGGAAGTAGACGCCGACAGTTGCATCAGGAGTGGAGCGGGACTGTCGGGTCTCCCTGCAAACGGCGCACCCTGCAACTCGAATCCCTTAAGTGGCACCAAAGAGTGCAAGCTCTCCGTGAGCGATACAACTCGGCCTTAGCGCTAGGCTTCGAGCCGAACGGATTGCTCGATGGTGTGGGGTCAAACCAGGATAACCACACTGCCCGACACGAGAGGCGTTACCCGCCGCAAACCGGTTTACCACCTGTTGCCTTCCTGAAAATCATCGTTTCTCACCCTTTATCGCTTATCAGGACTATTTTCTGCTATTGTTCTGGAATAGAAGGGTACGGGCTCGGGCACGCAAAATGGTAGGTCAGTTACGGTTGCCGCGACCGAGAGACTCGCTTCGCTTTGCCATAGGCCATCGTTTCCTCTTTCCCTACGCTATAATGAATGG
>Ga0182747_1000816_pt1 | contig 26482 bp, 25 predicted proteins | sample eDN3rd30CBELigBY_FD_128526 | JGI IMG/M metagenome (GOLD analysis project Ga0182747, IMG submission 128526) | Enriched backyard soil microbial communities from Emeryville, California, USA - eDNA 3rd pass 30_C BE-Lig BY (version 2) (version 2) | ecosystem: Environmental > Terrestrial > Soil >... | reverse complement strand
GTTTTACGTGTCCAACAGTTACTTATTTCTATGATTCTCTCAAGCACCACGCTGCTAATAGGACTCTATTTGCAAAGTGATGATACTGCATTATTCAATCAACAAATCCTTTATTTACTCTCACTTTTACCTATTACATTTTTTATTTCTCAGTCATTTTATTTTTCATTCCACCGGTCATTGAATTTTCAATCTGAACTAATAAAAGAAGCACATCTTACTCGTGAACTTACAAAAAAATTAAGAGAAGCAAATCGCAAACTGGAGTTGCAAGCAAATTTGGATCCTTTAACGAATCTGTTTAATCGTCGAGCTTACGATAAATATGTTGCAGATTTAGAAAAGAAAGCGAGTCATGAGTCATTTATGTTTACTGCCATCATGGTAGATGTGGACTGTTTCAAATTATATAACGATACTTATGGTCATAGTGAAGGTGATCGTGTATTAGCGAGTATAGGGCATCAACTATTTGAACTTGCTTATAAATATGGTTGTTTCGCATCAAGGTGGGGTGGGGAAGAGTTTGCGATTTTGCTTATTAACCATTCAGAAGAAATGGCGAACAAGATTTGCGAGGAAATTATCGATAAAGTAAAAGAATTACAAATTGATCATAGTACTTCCGAAATTTTACCCATTGTTACAGTAAGTGTAGGAGCTAACACAAATGTCATTCAACATCCATACGAAGTACAGTATTGTATTAGAAAAGCAGATGAGGCTCTATATTATGTAAAAGAGAACGGGAGAAACTATTACGAACATCGGCAATCAGTGGAAGTTTAAAATGCGCATCTATTTTTGTAGATGGGCATTTTTGTTTTCAACCTTTTATTTTGAACAACAAAACGATAGAATTAAAGAGTAAGTATAGTACTAGGAGAGATATTATGGCACATCCTGAGATGGCATATTTAAAATTATTAACGCACATTTTAGAAAATGGAGTAAAAAAAGAAGATCGAACTGGGACAGGGACAATTAGCGTTTTTGGTTATCAAATGCGATTTGATTTAAATAAAGGGTTCCCTTTATTAACAACAAAACGAGTTCCATTTAAACTATTAGTAGCAAGTGAGTTACTGTGGTTTATTAAAGGCGATACGAATATCCGTTACTTATTACAAAATAATAATCATATTTGGGATGAGTGGGCCTTTGCAAAATGGGTGAAATCAGAGGATTATAAAGGTCCTGATATGACTAACTTTGGTATACGTGCGACAAAAGATGAAGAATTTGCAAAAATCTTAGATGGTCAAATGAAACTTTTCACTGAAAAAGTGTTAACTGATGACGAATTTGCCGTAAAATATGGCGATTTAGGGCCTGTATATGGAAAACAATGGCGTTCTTGGCCGGCAGAAAATGGTGAAACGATAGATCAACTTAAAAAGGTCATTGAAATGATTAAGAAGAACCCTGATTCAAGAAGATTAATCATCTCAGCATGGAATCCTACAGAGGTAGATGACATGGCGTTACCTCCATGTCATACACTATTCCAATTTTACGTGGTAGATGGCAAATTATCTTGTCAGCTATATCAACGAAGTGCAGATGTTTTCTTAGGTGTACCTTTTAATATTGCTTCTTATGCGTTGTTAACACATTTGATCGCCCATGAATGTGGATTAGGAGTAGGAGAATTTGTTCATAGCTTTGGAGATGCTCATATCTACTTAAATCACTTAGATCAAGTAAATGAACAACTATCACGCGAACCACGTGATTTTCCACACCTTGTTATTAACCCTGAAAAGAAATCTATTTTTGATATTGAGTTAAGCGATTTAACAATGGAAGGGTATAACCCACATCCTACGATTAAAGCACCAGTAGCTGTATAATAATCATGCAAAGTGACTTTCAATGGAAGGTCACTTCTTTTAATTGGAGATTGTGCTTTTATACTGATAAATGAATTGTGTGTTTGACATTTTTTTCTTTGAAAGTATCTTAATTAGTTTGTATTATTAAGGTACAAAACACGTTAGGAGAACAAGTATGATTTCACTAATTGTAGCTCACGATAAAAATCGAGTAATTGGGTACGAAAACAAAATGCCATGGCATTTACCTGGGGAATTAAACTATTTTAAAGAAACAACAATGGGTAAACCAATGATTATGGGTAGAAAAACATTTGAATCAATAGGAAGACCATTACCAGGAAGAAAAAATATAATCGTAACCAGAAGTAATGACTACCATCGCGAAGGAATTGAAGTAGCCAATAGTTTAAATGAGGCAATTGAAATTGCTGGTGATGTAGATGAAATAATGATCATTGGTGGGGAGGAAATATTTAAATTAGCTTTACCAATAGCTGATCGTCTCTATGTAACGGAAATTAATCACGAATTTGAAGGTGATACATTCTTCCCTCTATATGATGATGAATGGTTACTCACTTCTTCAAGCGATCCTGTTGATACAAATCAAGGATTTACCTATAAATATTTAGTATATGACAGAAAACAATCTTAATATTATTCTAAACGATTAGTGCACTTACAATTTCAGTAGGTGCATTTTTTTATGTGAAGAATTTTTAAAATATTGAAACTTTTACAAGATACTTTTCGTATATATGGTAACAAATTCAAAAAATGGGTTGGGGGTGGAGAGTTGCTATTTGGTGTTGACATACAAACGATATATTTAATTACATTAATTGTCGCTGGATGTATTACGGTTCTTTACATCTTATTCTCAGATTTTTTAGATGGAATTGCTGATGGAATAGCATTTATTAATCCTGCCGTTATTTTGGCGTTTATTACGATTACTTCTGCTAGTGGGTATTTATTAGAACAATTTAGTGAAATGACAAGCTTAATTGTCTTGATTATTTCATGTATCATTTCTGCAATTATTAGTAGTTTACTTTATTTTTTTATACTTGTACCGCTAAAATCAGCCGAGGTCTCATTGGCATATACGGAACAATCTTTAGAAGGCCAAATTGGAAAAGTAATTGTTCCAATTCCGAAAGATGGATTTGGTGAAGTTGTGATTGAAACGGCAAGTGGTATTATTTCAAAGCGAGCAACAGGATTTGACAACGAAGAAATCGATTATGAAGATGAAATTCTTATAATTGAGGCAAAAGAAGGAACGCTTTATGTGAAAAAGTACGACTCGCCATTCAAATAAAAATGTAAAGGGGAAATTTTATGGAGACGTTAATTGTAATTGGGGTAGTTGTCTTTATTATTTTAGCAATCATAGGAGTCTATATTGCAAAATATAAAACAGTTGGTCCAGATGAAGCATTAATTGTAACAGGTAGTTTCCTAGGCTCGAAAAATGTTCATAAAGACGATTCAGGAAATCGTGTTAAAATTATTCGAGGTGGGGGTACATTTGTATTTCCAGTATTCCAACAAGCTGAGTATTTAAGTCTATTATCTAGTAAACTTGAAGTAACCACACCTGAAGTTTATACAGAACAAGGTGTTCCAGTTATGGCAGACGGAACAGCAATTATTAAAATAGGTGGATCCATTTCAGAAATTGCAACGGCTGCGGAGCAATTTTTAGGGAAAAAGGTTGAAGACCGTGAGAATGAAGCAAAAGAGGTACTTGAAGGACACTTACGTTCCATTTTAGGGTCTATGACTGTTGAAGAAATTTATAAAAACCGAGACAAATTCTCTCAAGAAGTACAACGTGTCGCTTCTCAAGATTTAGCGAAAATGGGGTTAATCATCGTATCATTTACAATAAAAGATGTGCGCGATAAAAATGGTTATTTAGATTCTTTAGGGAAACCAAGAATTGCCCAAGTAAAACGAGATGCAGATATTGCGACAGCTGAAGCCGAGAAAGAAACACGTATAAAAAAGGCAGAGGCGGAGAAAGAAGCACAAAAAGCTGAGTTGCAACGTGCAACTGAAATTGCTGAAGCCGAGAAAGAAAACCAATTAAAAGTAGCCGAATTCCGTCGTGAACAAGATATCGCGAAAGCCCGTGCGGACCAAGCCTATGAATTGGAAACAGCAAGAGCTAAGCAGGATGTTACAGAACAAGAAATGCAAATTAAAATCATTGAACGTCAAAAGCAAATTGAATTAGAAGAAAAAGAAATTTTACGTCGTGAGAAACAATACGACTCAGAAGTTAAGAAAAAGGCAGACGCAGATCGATATGCTGTTGAACAAAATGCGGTAGCACAAAAAATGAAAGAGTTAGCTCAGGCGGATGCTGAAAAATATCGTATTGAAGCAAAAGCTAAAGCGGAGGCAGAAAAAATTCGTTTGGACGGTCTTGCAAAAGCGGATGCTGAACGTGCTCAAGGGGAAACAGAGGCTGAAATTATCCGATTAAAAGGTTTAGCTGAAGCTGAAGCAAAACGTAAAATTGCAGAAGCCTTTGAACAATACGGTCAAGCTGCTGTACTTGATATGTTAGTGAGAATGCTTCCTCAATATGCTAAAGAAGTGGCTAGCCCGTTAGCTAATATCGATAAGATTACAGTTGTTGATACTGGTAATGGCGAAGGTGGCGGTGCAAACCGTGTAACTTCGTATGCGACAAACTTAATGTCCACACTTCAAGAAACATTAAAAGCATCTTCCGGAATCGATGTAAAAGAATTAATTGAAAACTTTGCAGGTAAACGTACTTTGAATACGCCAATCGAGATTCAACCAAAAGAAGTAGAGGTTGCTGTAGAAGAAAAAGAGAAAGTGGAAGTTTAAGAAGAATTACTTACTTCAAAGGTATTAAAAAGCCACGACTTCAAATAGTCGTGGCTTTATTTATTATAGATAAACTATGACACATGCCACTAAACAACCACAACCAGCTATAACAAATAAATGCCAAATAGCATGATTAAAAGGTAGTTTTCTCCAAGCATAGAATATTGCTCCAAAAGTAAATAATAATCCTCCCGCTAATAAAACCGTGAATCCATCAAATTGTAAAAATTGATATAAAGGTTTGATTGCGAAAATAATTAGCCATCCCATTGCTATATATAATATTAAAGAAAATGTTTCAAATTTATGAATGAACAAACATTTAAATACAATACCGAAAATAGCAATAGCCCATACAATGCTCAAGAGAACGATTCCTAATGTACCACCGATTGCAATTAATAAGAAAGGAGTATATGCTCCAGCTATTAAAACATAAATTGATGAATGATCTAATATTGAGAAAAAACGTTTATATTTTTCAGGCATACTATGTAGAAGTGTTGACATTAAAAACAATAATACGAGTGATGCACCAAATATACTATTTGAGACGATTTGTACAGAACTACCTGTTTGTACTCCTAGTATTATTAAAGCAATACATGTCGGAATACTGATGAGTAGTCCCACACCATGCGTTATTGCATTCCAAAGTTCTTCTGTAAAATTTTTATAGTCAAAAGCATTACTGTTATTCATCCGATCGCCTCCATTAGTGTTACTATACTGAAATACCAAGCACATTCCTACTATCATTTGTCACATGTTAACAATTAGCATTGTCATTAAATTTTCATCTTTTATTGTATTTTTATACATATTCAGATAATGTAATTACATTTGTCATATTTACATAGTTAAATAAAAATAAATATAATGAAGTATTGCTATAAAAGGATGTGTCATATTGAGACGAATTCATATTGTTACAGACTCTACTTGTGATTTATCAAAAGAAGAAATACAAGAATCTAAAGTTCATGTAGTACCACTTTCTATTCAAATTGATGACCAAACCTACGTTGATGGAGTAGATCTTGAGCCATCTTCTTTTTTACATTTAATGAAAAAATCGAAAACGCTTCCAAAAAGCTCTCAACCGGCACCTGGCAAGTTTAAAGAACTATATGATGAACTTGGAAAAGATGGAGATCAAATTATCTCCATTCATATGACTGGTTCAATGAGTGGAACAGTAGAATCAGCTAGACAAGCAGCTAGTATGACTGAATCAGACGTGACAGTCATAGATTCTCGCTATATTGCCATTGCATTAGCAATCCAAATAAGAGAAGCTATTCGTCTTCGAGATGAAGGTGCAACAGTTGAACAGATTGTTGCTAGATTAGAAGAAGTTCGTAAAAACACAAGGTTATTTGTTGTTGTAGATACACTTGAAAATTTAATTAAGGGCGGCCGTATTGGTAAAGGTACAGGTCTAATCGGATCGTTGTTGAATATTAAACCGATTGCAACGTTAGATGATGGTTCTTATACTCCTATAGGAAAAGCTAGAAGCCATAAACAAGTAATTAAACAATTATTTGAACAATTCGAAGAAGATACGAAAAACAAAACAGTAAAAGCTGTTGGACTCTCTCATGCTGATGGTTTAGATACAATGGGGAATGGACTTATAGAAAAAATTCAATCAACAGGTTTTCGTGATGTAGAAGTTAAATTCACTTCTCCAATTATTAGTACACATACTGGTCCTGGAGCAATTGGATTTATCTATTTTGCTGAGTAAATTCAAATTTTAAAAAAAGAATAATTAATTCAAAGTGTCAGATTCCTTTTATATAAGGGTTTGGCACTTTTTTATTAAACTCATAAAAACACATCAAATATATAGAATATGGGTGAATTTTCAATATCTCAGTCAAATTATCATGTTGAATGAATAACTAATAGGAATTTTGAGAATAATAAGAGATTAGTTGAGAGTTTTTTACATATATTATTAATATAAAAAATCATAAATCTATTAAATTGTAGTAAAGTTATATACTATTTAAAGGACTCTAAACAAAGCGTAATTGTTGTAAAAACTATAGGAGTGAATTAGGATGAATAAATGGAAAGTCGCCTTCTTTGTATTGGCGGGTGCAATTATTGCAGTAATTACAACCATTATTATATTGGCGACTTCACCTTCAAAAAACATACCTCTTCCACCTGTTACAGAGGCAAAAGGTAGTGTGTTATTAGTCGAAACTACGACGAAAGATTTTGAAAAGTTAGCTTTAAAGTATTTACGTGATGCGTTAAATACTGAAACACTTCCTGTTGCCATTACGATGAATGATCAAATTCAAATTTTTAGTGAAGTAATTGCATTTGGAGTTGCGATCCCTGTACAAATTGATTTTGAACCAATAGTTAATAAAGATGGAAATTTACATTTAAAATATTCTAAAATTAATGTAGGAAGATTTGATATAAAACCATCTATGGTTCTAATGATATTAGAAGAAACGATAGAGTTACCTGAGTGGGTCCTAATCCGGCCAAATGAAGAAGAAATCTTTGTTGACTTATCAAAACTAACGGTTGCTGAAGGTACTAAAGTAAAAGCAAAAGAAATCGACTTACGAAACGACAGAATAATATTAGAACTTATTGTACCAAACGAATAGGGGGCTAAAAATATGAGGAATGAAATTGCAACTTTTGCTGGAGGTTGTTTTTGGTGTATGGTTAAGCCTTTTCATCTAACTGATGGGATTGAAGGAGTTGTCTCAGGCTATACAGGGGGACATGTAGAAAACCCTACTTACCAACAAGTTTGTTCTGAAACAACGGGTCATTTGGAAGCTGTTCAAATTACCTTTAACCCAGAAATTTACCCTTACGAAAAATTAGTAGAATTATATTGGACTCTAATTGACCCAACTGATCCTGGTGGACAGTTTTTTGATCGAGGCGAATCTTATACAACGGCCATCTTTTATCACAATGAAGAACAAAAACAAATTGCAGAACAATCTAAAGAACGACTTGAAAAGTCAGGTAAATTTAATAAGCCAATTGCAGTGAAAATCCTTCCTGCAAAACCTTTTTACCCTGCAGAGGATTATCACCAAGATTACTATAAGAAAAACCCAATGCACTACGAACGTTATCACATTGGGTCTGGTCGAGCAGCATTTATTCAACAACATTGGGGGAATAAAAATGAATAAGGATGAAAAATTAAAACAATTAACGCCAATGCAATATTATGTAACGCAACAAAATGGTACAGAACCACCATTCCAAAATGAATTTGATGAACATTTTGAAGAAGGAATTTACGTAGATATTGTATCTGGTAAACCTTTATTTAGCTCAAAAGATAAATTTAACTCAGGATGCGGATGGCCGAGTTTTGCCAAACCGATTGAAAATGAAGAAATTGAGGAACGCTTTGATACATCTCATGGAATGAGAAGAGTTGAAGTAAGAAGTAAATCAGCTGATTCGCACTTAGGCCATGTATTTCCAGACGGTCCCCAAGAATTGGGTGGATTACGTTATTGTATAAACTCAGCTTCATTGCGATTTATCCCTAAAGATAAGTTAGAAGAAGAAGGTTATGGCGAATACTTAAAAGTATTCGATAAATAAGCAATTAGAGGTTGTCTAGAACAGTTGTAACTTTCTAGACAACCTTTTTTTAATAATATTTACTTCTATTGTAATGACACCATGATGTCATCATCATTGTAAATAAAGGGAATTCTTTAATAGAACTCTCAATCCCCATTTTTAATTTTTCCTTGTTCATCTTTTAAAAGTTTTGTAAAATTACCGATTATATAAGGAAAACTAGAAGGAGATACTTGTATGAATAAAAGCTTTTATCATTTTGTGCTTACTTTTCGAGGGGGCGATTGGTCGGACCAGAAATCAAGATTTGCAGAAAGTGCATTTTTCGATCATGGATTTCCAAAAACAAGTACTTCCTTTGAGGAAATCTCTAGTTATATTGAAACAAAAGCAGATGAAGCGTTATCTACTGCTGCCTTTGACGAATTATGGGACATTTACCGACTGAAGTATGAGATCTAAATACAATTGCATACAATAATTTGTATGTAATATATTAATAAGTGCTACTCATTGCACAAATACTTAAAAAAAAGTATATTGGAAAATGAGAGAAAATCTTTCACATAAGAAAATATTTTGAAGATAGTACAACTCAACAAAAGAAATTACAAGAAAGAGGGATATGATGAGCATCCACATTAATGCAAAACAAGGTGATATTGCAGATATTATACTTTTACCTGGAGACCCATTACGTGCAAAATATATTGCAGAAACATTTTTAGAAGACGTTACTTGTTATAATGAAGTACGTAATATGTTTGGTTATACAGGTACATATAAAGGGAAAAGAGTATCTGTTCAAGGAACAGGAATGGGCGTTCCATCCATTTCAATTTATGTCACTGAGTTAATGCAAGAATATGGTGTACAAAAATTAATACGTGTTGGAACATGCGGTGCAATCCAAAAAGACGTAAAAGTAAGAGATGTTATTTTAGGTCAAGGTGCAACAACTGATTCGAAAATGAATGAAATTATTTTCAATGGCATTGACTATGCTCCGATTGCTGATTTTAATTTATTATTAAAAGCATATAATGCTGGAGTTGCTGCGGGACTTAATATTAAAGTAGGAAACGTCATGACTGCAGATATGTTCTATTCTGATGAAAGTCAAAACGAAAAACTAGCACAGTATGGAGTCCTAGCTGTTGAAATGGAATCAGCTGCTCTTTATACACTAGCAGCTAAGTTTGGTCGTCAAGCTCTTTCAGTTTTAACAGTTTCTGACCATATTTTAACTGGAGAAGTTACTTCTGCAGAAGAGAGACAAACAACATTTAATGATATGATTGTTGTTGCTCTAGAAGCAGCTATTCAAGATTAACGACTTTTTTTAGCTTATTTCTATATTGACTTTAAGTTGCTAATACTGATAAGTAGTCTATTGTGAAGGGGTCGTCTGAAAAGTATTTTTGAGACGACCCCTTTACGCAGAGGTTGATCTACATTTTCATGTGACCTCCGAAGATGCAATAATTTTATTCGAATATTTATTATAAGAAAGACGGATTGTCTAGAAAATTCACTTTCTAGACAATCTCTTTCTTTTCGTAATGAAATGAAACTGTTAATATGGAAATAACGTCTTATAGTTGTTAAGTGTAAATGAGAGTGGTGAATTTAAGATGGATGAACAAAATCAACAAGATCAAAATCAATTAGAGAATGATAGACCAAAAGAAGTACAACAGCCAAATAAACCAGCAAAGAACTATTTGCGTATAAAGCCATTCACGTTGATTATGGTGATGTTTTTAACGATATTATTAACAGCGGGCTTGACGATTTTTGCTTTAACATTTGGTGATAAAAAAGTGGTCGAGGTAGTTGAAACGCCTCAGCAAGATGAACGGAAAGAATTCAAACAACTCTATGAGGCTTACGATGAATTGAAAAAGAACTACTATGTTGAAGTAAACGATGAGGATATTATTCATGGTGCTATTAACGGTATGTTCGATGCACTAGGGGATCCTTATTCAGATTACATGAACAAAGATGAAGCAGATCAATTTAATTCAAACTTATCATCAAGTTTCCAAGGTATTGGAGCTGAAATCCAAGAGAGAAATGGTAATATTGTTGTTGTTTCTCCAATTAAAAATTCACCAGCTGAAAAAGCAGGCATCCTTCCTGAAGATATTATCTTACTTGTTAACGGCGAAAGTATTCAAGGAATGAGTGCAACAGAAGCAGTATTGTTAATTCGTGGTGAAAAAGGAACTCCGGTTACATTAACCATCCAACGCGGAGGTAGCGACGATTTACAAGAAGTAACGATTATTCGCGACGAGATTCCTATAGAAACTGTTTATGGTGAAATGGGAGAAGACAAAATCGCAAAAATCCAAGTGACTTCATTTAGTGATAATACTTATAAGGATTTAAAAGCGTTGCTTGAACAATATGAAAAAGATGGAATGAAGAGTATTATTCTTGATTTACGCCAAAATCCTGGTGGTTATTTAACTTCTGCACTTGATATTGCAAATTTATTTATTGAAAAAGGTAAACCAATTGTACAGGTGCAATCACGTGATGAAGAAAAAGAAGTAATTAATGCAGAAGGTGGTAAAAAATATGACCTTCCAATTATCGTTTTAGTTGATAATGGTAGTGCTTCTTCTTCAGAAATTTTAGCTGGTGCCCTTAGCGAATCTGGTAAAGCGAAACTTGTAGGCTTAACAACTTTCGGTAAAGGTACAGTACAGACAGTAAGTTACTTACCAGATGGATCAAATTTAAAATATACAACTGGTAAATGGCTAACACCAAACGGTACTTGGATTAATGAAAAAGGTATTAAACCAGATGTTGAAGTTCAATATCCAGAGTATGCTAAACTTACATTTATCGATCCGAATTCCGAGTTAAAAGAAGGTACAGTTTCGACAACAGTGAATAATGCTGAAAAAATGTTAGAAGTATTAGGATATAGTGTTGGAACTGTTGATAATGAGTTCGATGAATCAACTGCTTCAGCAGTAAAAACATTCCAAGCTGAACATGAATTGGAGCAAACGGGTATCATTGTTGGTGATACAACTTATGCTATTATGGATGCTTTGAGAGAGAAAATTAATAACGAAGATCCACATATGTTAAAAGCAAAAGAACTGTTAGAACAATCATCTGCGAAAGAAAATGAATAATTACTGTAAAGAGCTGAATTGTTCAAATTGAACATACAGCTCTTTCTTTATAAATTGGAGAGTGAAAAAAGTGAAAGACGTTTATTTATTTAGTGGATTTTTAGGTAGTGGAAAAACATCCATGTTAACGGATATTATTAGACAGTTAAAAGAAAAAGGATATAAACCTGCAGTCATAATGAATGAATTTGGGAAATTAAATTTTGACTCACAGGCTGTAGAAGAGGACATTCCATTAAAAGAAATGCTTGAAGGATGTATTTGCTGTTCTGGAAGTGAAAAAACTGAGGCACAAATTCAATCATTACTTGCAAATGAACAATTTGATGTTTTACTGATTGAAACAACGGGTGCAGCTCATCCTGTAGAAGCGATGGATGCAGTTTATTCACCGTTATTCGCTGATCAGTTAAATATTAAAGGGATTGTGACAGTTGCAGATAGTAAGCTCTGGTTAGAACGTCAACAGCTAACACCTCAAGTGAGAAGTTTATTTTTAGAACAAATTCGCCATGCCCATCTTTTGATTGCAAACAAAATGGATTTGTTATCAGAATCAGAACAAGCAAAAGTTATATTTGAAATTCAAAGTATTAATCAAAATGCATTTATCTTGCAAACTACAAATGGCCGAGTTCCATTGAAACTTCTAGAAAATTTGCAATCTACCGTAAGAACTAAAAAAGAAACGATTCAACCAGCAGAAATTGGGGTTCATCTACACCTAAGCTCAAAGTTAGTTGAATTTCATGAAAGCTTTACACAGCAACAATTTGAAGACTGGATTCGAAGTCTTCCTAGTACAGTATATCGAATGAAGGGATATGTTCCGATTGAAGGAATGAAAAATCCAATGCTGTTTCAATATGCGTATGGGTTAATTCAATGGTTACCAGAATATTTAAAAATGCCCCCTAAAATCGTTATTATTGGTGAGGGATTGGAGCAGATTCCAGTAATAGGGGAAGAGTAGCTTTAAGGGTCAAAGAACACCACAACAAGTTGTTCTAGCATGGATGGAATCACCAGGTCACCGTAAGAACGTTATGAATCCAAATTTTACTCATATAGGCATTGGATTTGTTGAAAATGGATACTGTTGGACACAACATTTTTTCCAATCATAAATCCAATATTAAACTCTCTTTAGTTCTGTTTGAATTAAGGGACTTTTTTAGGGTTTGGTGTTAATTTCCGAGTTTCCTATTTAAAAATGGAGTAGTTGTGTTAAAATCGGATTGAAAGTAGCATCATTTTATGTGGGGCATTCGCATAGATAAGTATAGTGAAAATTAAACAAATATTTGGAAATCCTATTTACTTAGGAAATCAATAAAATGCCTAACGTGTAAATGGTGTCATTTTTTGGTAAAACGATGAGTTTTACATAAGATAGGAGCATAACTGTGAATCGTAAATCAATTATTTTAACAGGTGGCGGAACTGCTGGCCACGTTTCGTTAAATCAAGCAATTATACCTTCATTGCTAAAAGAAGGGTATGATGTGCATTATATAGGCTCACATGATGGAATTGAAAAAGAACTCATTACAGGAAGTTTTCCGAACATTCCATTCCATGGCATTTCAAGTGGAAAACTACGTCGTTATTTTTCGATGAAGAATTTTACAGATCCTTTTAAAGTAATGGCTGGAGTTATTCAAGCGTTGTCGATTATTCGAAAAATTAAACCGAGCATTATTTTTTCGAAGGGTGGATTTGTATCTGTACCGGTTGTAATGGCTGCAAAGATGGCAAAAATTCCGGTTGTTATTCATGAGTCTGATGTGACCCCTGGATTAGCAAATAAAATTGCATTACCATTCTCATCTCATATTTTTACAATTTTTGAAGATACGTTAAAATACCTTCCGAGTGAAAAAGCAACTTGTACCGGATCAATCGTGCGACAAGAATTGTTTGAAGGTAAAAAAAGTGTTGGTTTAAAAAAATGTGGATTTGAGGATCAAAAACAGGTTTTATTAGTGATGGGTGGTAGTTTAGGATCCGTTGTATTAAATGATGCTTTGAGAAGTAACCTACCAGAACTACTTGCTAAGTATAATATTATTCACCTATGTGGAAAAGGCAATGTGGATCATACATTGAGTAGTTTAAAAGGCTATAAGCAATTTGATTATGTAACAAATGAACTTCCGGATTTATTACATGCTTCAGATTTTATTGTCTCACGTGCAGGTTCCAATTCGATTTATGAATTTTTAGCTCTAAAGAAGCCAATGTTACTTATTCCACTCTCTGCAACCAAAAGCCGAGGAGATCAAATTTTAAATGCGAAAATATTTGAAAAACAAGGATTTTCAGTTGTACTTGAAGAGGAAGAGTTAACGAAAAATACTTTTTTAAAGTCTGTAAATCGACTTGAGGACTCTAAAACTCAAATAATTCAATCAATGACTGCAGCCGAAAGTCCAAAAACACCAGACGAAATGATTAAACTTATTTTACAATATGAAAAATAAACTATAAAAAGGGCGCATTGAAAGTCAATTTTCAATGCGCCCTTAATAATTAAAATTTATAATTAAAGATAATTACATAGCTTGCTCTTCTTCTTCAGTATTATCATGAGCAGTTACTAAGTAGAATAAATCCTTTGGAATTCTATATAGATCAAATTTAAACTCACCAGCATTAATTTCTTCAAAAAGTGCTTTATGCGTTTCGTTTGCTTCAATGACATAAGGTAATTTCAAGGAGGCACGTTTAGATTTTTCGTTCCCTTTTCGAATTCTTAAGAATACAGTATGAATATTGTGATGAAAGAATAGTTCAGATAAAAATTCCTTCTTCGCAGATTGGTTATACCCCATTCCTTGATAAGGAACACCAATCCATGTACCTAAAAATCCTGCACCGTCTTCAATATCGTATAAGTTAATGGTACCAACAGGTTGCCCATAATTATCTACTATCGTTCTAGAAATCGTCAGTCCTAATTGTTCTTCTTCTATAAGTTGTTTTGTCATAAACAAATATTCTTCTGGAGAAGTTGCTTTTTGACGAACATATGGGAAAACGGATGGGTGACTTAGTAATTGATAGAGTTCATTTGTTTCTGAAAGATCACGATGTTTTAACATTTTTACGCCTCCTTTTAGGATAGTTGCTATAAAATACACACACACTAGGCAACAATTCCAATAAAAATAACCTAAAAAAACTAGGCGCATAAACAATGGCATGTTGAACCATTGCCTCCCTAGAATTCTAACTACAAATTAAGTGTTTTGTAGAAACATCATATACTAAAAAAATATTCTATGGCAATAGAAAAATACTTAAGTAAATGTGAAATGTTTGTTAACTCTTGTAAACTATGTTATTGGTAAAATCTATGATTAATTGTTGATTCACTGATTTTTTATCTTTATGATAGAAGAAACCTATTTTAAGGGAGTGATGTTGTATGGAAAGAACTTTTTTTAAAGTTCACGGTTCTGGAAATACATTTTATTTATATGAGACTAACGACGAACAAGAATTCGATTGGATAGACTTAACAAAATGGCTTTGTCAAGAAAAAAACGAAGGTGGAGCAGATGGCCTGTTGCTAGTTTTACCTTCTGTTGTTGCAGATGCAAAAATGCGAGTTATAAACGCGGATGGCTCAGAAGCATCTATGTGTGGGAATGGGTTGCGATGCGTAGCAAGACATGTATGTGAGAAGTTAAATAGAAATGAAGCTGTTGTAGAAACACTAAAAGCAAACTTAGAAGTTAAAAAAGAAGAATCTCTGTACGGAACGATTCCTACATATGCAGTAGAGATATCTCCAGTTTCATTTGAATTAACTAGCTTACCTATGGAGTATAAAAATCAATCTGAAATCCAACACCAATTGATTTCTGAATTTTCCCAAGACATTCTGTTTACTGCTGTATCCGTTCCAAATCCACATTTAATAGGTATTGTTGAGGAGAATTATATTACAAATAATACACATCAACAATCACTTGCTGAAATGTTGAATGGGAAAAATGAATACTGTTCAGATGGCATAAACGTAAGTTATGCACTTCCTTTGAATAATGACACTATTTTCGTTCGTACATTTGAACGAGGTGTTGGATTTACAAATGCTTGTGGTACGGCTATGACCGCTTCTGCATTAGTGGCAAAAATGAATCATTACGTTGATTCAGACACAGTTACGGTATTTAATCCTGGTGGTTTCGTAAAATGTAAAGTTCAAGAAAACAACGGGAATTATCAGTTAACACTCATTGGTAATGCGACAATTATGACAAACTATACTATTAAATTAGAAGATGGAAACTACAACTTTATAAGTAAAGCTGAAACAAATGAGCAATTACAATATGAAAATTGTCTTGACCTCGTTCGAAAAGAAACGGCTTCATTTCTTAAAAATTAGTATGAAATAGTCTTTCAAAATGTTAAAGAGTCACATTTTAAGTTAAACTTAATATGTGACTTTTTCTACTTTTTGAACAAGATTTGTTTATCAATTTTCCAAGGTTGAAGGTGAGTCTATGGCAAGAAAAATTTTATTAATAGAAGATGAAAAAACAATTTCACGCTTTATTGAACTAGAGTTGCGTCACGAGCAATTTGAGGTGGAACTAGCATTCGATGGAAGAGATGGTCTAGATCAAGCATTATCTCAACAATTTGATTGTATTTTATTAGATGTAATGTTACCTAAATTAAATGGAATTGAAGTATGTAGAAGAATTCGTAGTGTATCAGATGTGCCAATCATTTTACTAACAGCTCGGGATGAAGTAATGGATCGAGTAGCAGGTTTAGATGCAGGGGCAGACGACTATATAGTAAAACCATTTGCAATAGAGGAGTTACTTGCTAGAATTCGTTCAATTCTTAGGAGAGTTAGCAAAACTGAAAGTGAAAATGATCTGATACGAGTGCGAGACATTGTCATTAACCCAAATTCATATGAAGTGTTTTTTGAAAATCATAAACTCGATTTAACAAAGACAGAGTACGATTTATTAAAATTACTTTGCGAAAACAAAAATCGAGTATGTACTAGAGAATTGATTCTTCAAACAGTATGGGGTTATGAAACGGAAGTAGAAACGAATGTGGTAGATGTGTACATCCGACATCTTCGTGCAAAATTAAAAACAAACGGTGAATCTATTATTGAAACAATCCGTGGTGTCGGCTACGTGGTGAGAGAATGAATATAAAAGAATCGTTTTTGAACCTTTCTTTAAAAAAGAAATGGACGTTTACAACCGCACTTGTAATTTCAATAAGTTATGCAGCCATTTGTATTGTCATTTACTTCGCTTTACATACATGGCTTTATAATAATGAACAAAACAATGCACTTCGTACTGTAGACGATCTCTCAGCATTCTTTCAATCGCAGGATGGATCAATTACATTAAGAGAATTTCAAGAAAACACTGGTTTAATGAAGTCCATTATTCACCAAAATCAAACTGTCCGCATTTTTAATATGGATGGTTACGAAGTCTTAAGAATAAATGACAAATCAAAGGCTGCTGATATAAGACTGTCTTACGAGGAATTATTAAATACTTCAATTACAAATCAAACGATTAATGGAAAAAATGTCATCGTTGTAAGTCGTATAGTGGAAATAGGTTTATTTCAAGGCTATATGCAGTTAGTACACCCACTCGATTCTTTTGAATCCATGATGCAATATATGCTTACGGCAATGTTGATTGCGGGAATTGGAGCGCTATTACTAGCAGCACTAATTAGCTCGTATTTATCAAAACTATTAATGAAGCCATTAGAAGCTTTACGCGATTCAATGGTAAGCGTAAAAGAAAAAGGCTTTGACGAACCCATTCAATTTAATTATCATGCAGATGATGAAATTGGAGATCTCCTTAAAATATATTTATCTATGATGGATGAACTTCAACAATCATTCACGAAACAACAACAATTTGTTTCAGATGCATCCCATGAATTACGGACACCTATACAAGCTATAGAAGGTCATTTATCGTTAATTAAAAGATGGGGGAAAGAAGATCCAAATATATTAGAAGAATCATTAACGACTTCGATTATAGAAGTGCAAAGAATGAAAAAAATGATCGAGGAACTTCTTGATTTAGCTAGAAGAGAAAAACGAGATGAATATGCTCACGCTAATGTTGAAAAAGTACTAAATTCAGTAAGAGATGAGCTTCAAGTTATTAACAAAGATGCTGAAATAGTAATACAATATTTTGGTGAGACTAAACAAGCGCTAATTACTGAAAATGCTCTTGCACAAATAATCCGCAATATCATCGAAAACGGCATTCGATATAATATGAATAAACCAGTCATTGAAGTAAAAGTGAATTATTTATCTGAAAATATTTTTATAACTATTAAAGATAATGGTATTGGAATAAAACAAGAGAATATTGGTAAAATATTTGACCGCTTTTATCGCGTTGATGACTCGAGAGAAAACACGGGCGGGGGCACAGGTTTAGGATTAAGTATTACAAAAATGTTGGCTGAAAAATATAATGTGGAGATAGATGTCACAAGTAAAATTAAAGAAGGAACAATATTTACTTTAAGATTTCCAATGTAAAATTTACAGGATTTCTAAGTTATTTGATTATTATTCTCGTTTTTATGAAAAAAATAGTAATTTTTATTTAAAAAGAGTTGTATTTTTTGTGAAGAGTAGTAAGATTGAATTGGAAAATGCCGTTATTATTAAGAAACAAATTTCATTACCTTACTCTTGTTTAAATGTGGTGAAATTTGTTATAAATAATATTGAAACAAAGGAACTGCCTTGTGGCAAAATTTGGAGGTTATACTCATGTCGAACAATGTAACAACTGTTGGTTCTCCATGGTCAGCTTTATTTTCAGGTCCTAACTTAGGATATGTTATGGAACAATATGATTTGTATTTACAATCACCTGAAGAAGTTGAACCTGAACTAGTAGCGTTATTCCAACAATTTGGTTCACCATTTGTGGAAGAAGGTTTTACTGCTACTGAGGGAGTTGCTAACGTACAGCCAGGTAACATGACTAAAGTATTTGCAGCTGTTCAATTAGCAGATGCAATTCGTTCATTCGGTCATTTAGCTGCTGATGTATATCCATTAAAGGATCGCAAATTAGATACTTCTAAAATAGATGCTAATAACTATGGTCTAACTGAATCAGACCTATTATCAATGCCTGCTTCTTTATTCTTTACTGTACCACCTGCAAACGTTTCCAATGGGAAACAGGCAATAGAATTTTTACGTTCAATTTATACTGATAAAATTGGATTTGAATATTCGCATGTTGAAGATAAAACAGAACGTGACTGGATTCAATCAAAAATCGAATCTGGTACTTTAAAACAAAGTTTTTCAGCTGGAGAGAAAAAAGTAGTTTTAGAACGATTAACTCGCGTTGAAGATTTTGAAAGATTCATTCATAAAACATTTGTTGGTCAAAAACGATTCTCTATTGAGGGGTTAGACTCATTAGTAATTCTATTAGATGAATTAGTTAAATTAGCTGACAAAGAGAGAATGAAACAACTTCAAATTGGTATGGCTCACCGTGGACGCTTAAACGTATTAACACATGTTGTAAATAAACCTTATGACATGATGTTTGCAGACTTCGCCCATGTACCAAATGATTATTTCTTCCCAGAAGATGGTTCTCTTGAAATTACAAAAGGATGGACTGGTGACGTGAAGTACCACATGGGTGCTGCTTATACAAATCCATCTGGCTTAACTGTAAAATTAGCTTACAATCCGTCACACTTAGAAGTAGTTAGCCCTGTAGTAACTGGTGCTACTCGTGCAGCTCAAGAAGATACTACATCAACATCAGGATACCCTACTTTTGATCCTAAGAAAGCGTTAGCAGTGCTAATACATGGTGATGCTGCATTTGCTGGTGAGGGTATTGTTCAAGAAACATTTAACTATGCAAATACAAAAGGATTTAGTACAGGTGGATCTGTTCATATTATTTCAAACAATATGATTGGATTTACAACAGAGCACTATGATTCTCGCTCTACACGTTATTCATCTGACGTAGCTAAAGGATATGGTATTCCAGTTGTACACGTAAATGCTGATGATCCTGAAGCAGTAGCAAATGTTGCAAAATTTGCATTTGAATATCGTCAAATTTTTGGAAAAGATATTTTAATTGATTTAATTGGATATCGTCGTTTAGGTCACAATGAAACTGATGATCCAACGGTTACAAATCCATTAACTTATGCAATTGTTTCTAAACACCCAACTGTTCGTACGCTTTACGGTGAAAAACTAGTAAACGAAGGTATATTAACAGCTGAAGACGTGAAGAAACTTGATGAAGAAATCTATGCTGGAATGCAAGCTTCTTATGACCACGTTAAACAAGTTGGTCAAGAAAAAGGGCATTTTGAAATAGCTATGCCTGAAGAAGTTAGAAATAATTACCCAGAAGTTGATACATCTTTATCAAAAGAAGAACTTCTTCAAATAAATAATGAATTATTAGCTTGGCCAGAAAGCTTCGAACCACAAAATAAATTAGCTAAAATTCTAAATAAACGTGTAGAAGCAGTTGAAACTGGTAAAATCGATTGGGGTCATGCTGAAACATTAGCATTTGCTGCAACTTTACGTGATGGCAATCCAATTCGATTAACTGGTCAAGATGCTCAACGTGGAACATTCTCACAACGTCACTTAGTTTTACATGATAAAAACAATGGTGCTGAATTTGTTCCATTACACAATATTTCCGGAGCAAAAGCTACGTTTGCTGTTCATAACTCACCGTTAACAGAAGCTGCAATTGTAGGATTTGAGTATGGATATAATTTAGAGCATAATAATGCGTTAACACTATGGGAAGGTCAGTTCGGTGACTTTGCTAACATGGCGCAAATTATGTTTGATAACTTCATTTCATCAGCACGTTCTAAATGGGGACAAAAAACAGGTTTAGTTATCCTGTTACCAACTGGTATGGAAGGTCAAGGTCCAGAACACTCATCAGCACGTATTGAACGTTATTTACAATTATCTGCTGAAAATAACTGGATCGTTGCGAACTGTTCAAATGCAGGTAACTACTTCCACCTATTACGACGTCAAGCTAAAATGTTAGGTACTGAAGCAATTCGTCCACTTATCGTGGGAACACCTAAGTCATTACTAAGACATCCATTAGCTGCAACATCAATTGAAGATTTAACTGAAGGTAAATTCCAAGAAGTTATTGAACAACCAGGATTAGGTAAAAATAAGAAAAAAGTTGAACGCATTTTAATCGGTTCAGGAAGAGTAACAATCGACTTAGCGGAGCATGTAAAAGATGGAGAAGGATTTGATAATACTCATATTTTACGTGTTGAACAACTTTACCCATTCCCATCAGAAAAACTTTCTGAGATTATTTCTAGATATCCAAATGTAAAAGAAATCCGTTGGGTACAAGAAGAGCCTAAGAACCAAGGTCCTTGGAAATATGCTTTAGAATACTTATTAGACTTAGCTGATGGTAAAAAAGTAAAATATGTTGGACGTCCAGAATTGTCATCTACATCTGAGGGTGATGCGGACTCACATAAAGTAGCTCAAGCTAAAGTAATTGAAGAAGCTTTTGCTTAAATGTATGATAGTGAAGATGATTTTACTACTAGTAAATAGTAGTGAAGCGTGTATGCTTTCCTAAACATACACGATATATAAAGGAGGATATTTTTGTGGCTGAGATTAAAGTGCCTGAATTAGCAGAATCGATTACAGAAGGAACAATTGCCCAATGGGTAAAAAAAGTAGGAGATCGTGTTGAAAAAGGCGAATTCATCGTTGAATTAGAAACAGATAAAGTAAATGCTGAAATTATTTCTGAAGAAGCAGGTGTTTTAAAACAAATTCTTGCTGAAGAAGGAGATACAGTTCTAGTAGGTCAAGTAATTGCAGTAGTAGAAGCAGGAGAAGGTGGAGCAACTGCTCCTGCAGCACCTGTTGCGGAAGCACCAGCGCCAGCACCTGCACCTGTAGTAGCAGCACAACCTGCAACTCCTGTAGCAGCACCTGTTGAAGAAACTTCAAATGAACGTGTTGTAGCTTCTCCAGCTGCACGCAAATTAGCTCGTGAAAAAGGAATTGACTTAAGCGCAATCTCACCAGTTGATCCACAAGGTCGAGTAAGAGTTCAAGACGTAGCAGCACATGGATCTGCACCAGTAGCAGCACCTGTTGCCCCTATCGCAACAACAAATGGTCCTGTAGTATTCACACCTGCTGATCAAACTGATCGTGTGACAATTGAAAAAATGAGCCGTCGTCGTCAAACGATTGCTAAACGCTTATTAGAAGTAAAACAATCAACAGCGATGTTAACTACATTCAATGAAATTGACATGACAAATATTATGGCTTTACGTAAACGTAAACAAGAAGAGTTCGTAAAAGCTAACGATATTAAATTAGGCTTTATGTCATTCTTCACTAAAGCTGTAGTTGCAGCACTTAAAAAATATCCATATGTAAACGCACAAATCGTTGGCGATGAAATTCACTTAAATAACTTCTTTGATATTGGTATTGCTGTATCAACTGAAGAAGGCCTAGTTGTACCAGTAGTACGTGATGCTAACAGCAAAAACTTTGCTGAAATTGAAAAAGATATCGCAAGCTTAGCTAAAAAAGCACGCGACAAAAAATTAGGTCTAAACGATATGGCTGGTGGATCATTCACAATTACAAATGGTGGAGTATTCGGTTCATTAATGTCTACACCAATTATGAACGGAACACAAGCAGGTATCCTTGGTATGCACTCAATCGTAAACCGTCCAATAGCTGTAAACGGTGAAGTTGAAATTCGTCCAATGATGTATGTTGCATTATCTTATGACCACAGAATCATTGATGGAAAAGATTCAGTTGGATTCTTAAAAACAGTTAAAGAACTTATTGAAAATCCAGAAGATCTATTATTAAATTCTTAATATAGTTAGCCCTAGCGTATGATTTCGCTAGGGCTTTTATTATTCAATAGTTCGAGAAATCAATGTATATCTAACTATCAGTATAATCTTTTAATATATTATTCTGATAATTTAGATACTTATTTGATAACTTTTTATTGACATCGGTATAAACGTAACGTAGAATAACTAATATAATTGAATAGTATACCTCACTTAATCTTGTGAGGTAGAGGCGCGTTATTTATTAGTTTTTCATGGAGTTTGAGCGAACAATGATATGAAAAAGAAGGAAATATCGCCGAAGTGTAAAGTATGCTCAATGCTTTGTGCTGGGTCTGTAGTGAATAATTACAGGACTGTCTCAAGTTATGTTTTCCCAACTGACTTGAGTTGTGCTATCTCTAACGGGAATAATTGAGGATATGGGTATTACTACATACACAAGACCTAGATTATTCTAGGTCTTTTTTTCATGTATTCCCATAAATATATATAAAAGGAGAGGAAAAATATGAAAAAGAATCTATTTTTAATGCTAATGACATTTTTTGCTATTTTTGTTTTAGCAGCGTGTGGATCTTCTGAAAAAAGTAATTCAACTGAAACATCTGGAGAAAAAGGCGTATTGAAAGTTGGATTGGAAGCTGGCTACCCTCCATTTAACTGGACACAGAAAGATGATTCCAATGGTGCTGTAAAAATCGAAGGCTCAAATGAATATGCTGGTGGTTACGATGTTGAAATCGCAAAACGTGTTGCAGATGCATTAGGAAAAGAATTAGTAATCGTTAAAACAGATTGGGATGGTTTATTACCTGCATTAGATACAAAGGTTATTGATGCTATTATTGCTGGTATGAGCCCAACTGAAAAACGAAAAGAAGCAATTGACTTCTCTGACAACTACTACAAAAGTGAATTTGTTATTGTAACAAAAGCAGATAGCAAATATGCAAATGCAAAATCATTAGCTGATTTTGCTGGAGCAAAAATCACATCTCAATTAGGTACAACAAATTATGATGTGATTGATCAAATTCCGAATGTGCAAAAAGAAACTGCTATGAATAACTTCACTGAAATGCGAGTTGCACTTGAAACAGGCGTAATCGATGCATATGTTGCTGAAAGACCTGAGGCAATATCATCTACTAGCGCTAATTCAAAATTTGTATATGTTGAAATTGGAGACGAGTTCAAAGTAGATGAGGCAGATGTATCTGTTGCTGTTGGTCTTCGTAAAGGTGACGACAATCTTGCAAAAATCAATGAAGCATTAGCTAACATCTCAGAAGATGAACGTCAAAAGTTAATGGAAGCAGCAATTGAAAATCAACCTGCTGCAAATTAATCAAAATCTTACAGGACACTGATTGTAATAATACAATCAGTGTCCCACTTTAAAACAACATCCCTGTTGTTAGGAGGATATTTATGAGCTTCGAGGTTATACTCTCAATTCTAAAAGAAAATTGGCCAAGTTATTTAAATGGGGCATATATTACTCTATTAATCGCTATTTTTAGTACAATTATTGGTGCACTTATCGGATTATTCATTGGGATTATGCATACGATCCCATTACGAAAGAGATCTATTAAATCAATTCTATTAAAAGTACTTAATTTCATATTATCGGTATATGTAGAAATCTTCCGTGGCACACCAATGATTGTACAAGCAGTAGTTGTATTCTACGGTGTTGCTGCCTATGGGTTTGTAATGGATCGATTTATTGCAGCGGTTTTAGTTGTTTCATTAAATACAGGTGCTTATATGGCAGAATATGTCCGTGGTGGGATTGTTTCGATTGAAAAAGGACAATATGAAGCAGCTGAAGCGATTGGTATGAGTCATTTCCAAACAATGATTCATGTCATATTACCTCAGGTTATCCGTAACATTTTACCTGCTACTGGAAATCAATTAATTATGAATATTAAAGACTCAGCAGTATTAAGTGTAATTAGTGTGACAGAATTATTCTTTGCAACACAATCAATCATTAGTGTGAATTACAAATATGCAGAATCTTATTTAATAGCTTGTGTAATGTACTTAATTATGACTTTTGCAGCTTCACAACTTTTAAGATTACTAGAGAAAAAGTTAGATGGTCCAAAGGATTATCAATTTAATCAAAATAAAGAAGTCGCGTAAGGAGGATAAATGATGGATAACGTTATTGAAATTAAACATCTAAATAAATCCTTTGGAAATCATGAAGTTTTACGCGATGTAAATTTTTCCGTTTCTAAAGGTGAAGTGGTTTGCCTAATAGGTTCATCTGGTTCTGGTAAATCTACTTTATTACGCTGTATTAACCTACTAGAAACTCCTTCAGGTGGAGAAATTATCTATAATGGCGAAAATATATTAGATAAAAAACATGATGTAAGACAATATCGTACACATCTGGGGATGGTGTTCCAGAATTTTAATTTATTTAATAATCATAATGTGTTGAAAAATTGTGTAGTTGGACAACAAAAAGTACTTAAACGTTCAAAAGCTGAATCTGAACAAAATGCATTAAAGTATTTAGAAATTGTTGGAATGGATAAATACGTGAATGCAAAACCAAGTCAACTATCAGGTGGACAAAAACAACGAGTGGCCATTGCACGAGCATTGGCAATGAACCCTGAAGTTATGTTGTTTGATGAACCTACATCCGCATTAGATCCTGAGATGGTTGGAGAAGTATTAAAAGTAATGCGTAAGCTTGCTGAAGAAGGGAATACGATGTTAATCGTGACCCATGAAATGGAATTTGCTAAAGAAGTTTCAGATCGTATCGTTTTCATGGACAAAGGAGTAATCGTAGAAGAAGGACCACCAAGCCAAGTTCTAGTTGATCCAAAACACAATCGTACAAGAGAGTTTTTAAAACGCACATTAAAATAACTCCATGAAAAACAAATTCCTTCGAATTAGGGATTTGTTTTTTCATGTATTATAAAAAAATAAAGTTATACTAACTTCTTGAATTCCACTCTGAAATAATAATAAATCCAATTGCAAAAACAATGGCAAGAACAAAAAACCAAATTGGTATTCCGCCAAAAGACATATGTATTCACCTCTTAATGTTCATGGTAACATGAAAAATTTACCGACTCAATTAGGAGGTACTAGATATAATTTCACAAATAGGCTAAAATCGTATAAAATAATATTAGTATGGAACATGTGAATAGTTAAAGCGAGGTAAAATCAAATGTTAAATTTAAAATGGAAAGATGCACCAACAATTAGAAAAGTTATATGTGTCAATACAAACGCTGAAAAGTATTTAGTGTCAAATGTATTAACAGTTGGTAAAGAATATGAAGTGAAAAATGAAACAGAAGAATTTATCTTTGTAGTAGATAATACAGGAAAAGTTGGCGGTTATTATAAAGATTATTTTGAATCTGTAGAATAAAAAAACACGATTGAAAGTCAAAAGCTTTCAATCGTGTTTTACTTTTTGTTTGATAAAAGCTCCACTTTTGCTTCTATTTCCGCTTGTTGAACATTACTTTCTGCTTGAACCCTTAAAGTATCCTCGATGGACTCTATCAGCTGCAATTGTGTTTTCTTAAAGATATCGATATCAGTGTGTGTGATCGTCTTGTGTCGTTTTGATTCTTTTGCGGATACTTCTATCATTTTTGCATTTTTGCGAATCATATCATCCGAGACATCCATTAGTCTTTGACCAGCCATATTTATTCGACGTTGATTATTTATGTTAACTAGCATTGAAATTTGGGTTTGCCATAAAGGGATTGTTGTTAGAACGGATGACTGTATTTTTTCAACTAGTAATCTATTTGTTTGTTGGATTAGTCTAATTTGTGGTGCAGATTGTATTGCGATTTCACGAGATAATTGCAAATCGTAAATTCGTTTGTCTAACCATTCAATTGCCTGTAAGAAATCATTTAACTTCTGTTTAGTAATAAGATCATTTTTTTCAACTGCTTCTGTTTGTAGTTTTGGAAGGTGGTTTGTTAACATATCTTGCACTTTTAGTTGGGCAGCAGCGATATAAATATTTATATTATG
>Ga0182747_1000815_pt1 | contig 26486 bp, 21 predicted proteins | sample eDN3rd30CBELigBY_FD_128526 | JGI IMG/M metagenome (GOLD analysis project Ga0182747, IMG submission 128526) | Enriched backyard soil microbial communities from Emeryville, California, USA - eDNA 3rd pass 30_C BE-Lig BY (version 2) (version 2) | ecosystem: Environmental > Terrestrial > Soil >... | reverse complement strand
TATTAAGTTCTAAAAACCAATGTTTACAGTTTTCCAAATACAACTTTTCCATTAAAAATAACTGCTTCGCGCTCGGGTGTTCTTGCAACGGTTTCAGCTGAACGTGAGGCATTTACAAGAACAAGATTTGCTTTATCACCTGCCAACGGCCAAGCTACTTCACCGTCTTTCGTTAATGGAGTAGGTCCCCCAGTAGCATACTTTAGTGTCTGAGCTAATGAACGTTCATCACTTTTCCGGTACAACTCACTATATCGAGTTACCTTTTCTAGAACATCTCCTGTACCATATGGCCCCCAGGAGTCATAAAAACCATCACATCCTAAATAAACATGAACTCCATTTTGATCGAGTAACTCAATTGGCGGCAAAGTACTTGTAATTGGAATCGTAGACATAATCGACATTCCTAACTTGCTCATTTTTGCTGCGATTTCTTCTTGTTGTGGGACTGTTACTTCTCCTAGACTAAATGCATGGCTTACAGCCACGCGGTTGTGCCATTTCGCTGCATCTACCATTTCTGCCAATTTGTCTACTGTATAAAAGCCAACATTCCCTCTGTCATGTAAATGGATATCAATATCTGCATCAAATTCTGTCGCTAGATTCATCACCTCATAGAGTGATTTTTCGATATTACGATCAATTCCAGCTGGGTCTAACCCACCAACTAATTGAGCACCTGATCTCATTGCCTCTTTCATGAGTGGAATAACATTTTCTGTTAATAAGCCATGCTGCGGGAAGGCAACAATTTCGTAGGTTAGCTTATCCGAGTAATCCTCCAACGCTGATTTTACACCCTCTAAGTTTTTCAAACCAATATAAGGGTCAATATTTACATGTGTCCGAATGTGTGTAGATCCACGTGAAAGCAGTAAGTCAATCATGGCACTAGCACGCTGTTTGGTTGTTGGCGCTAATTCCTCCAGCTCCATGGCCTCCATACGTAATCGGTCCTTCAAGTTTTTTGCAGGGATCGGAGACTTCCAATCAAGTGAAAGATAGGTTTTATCCAAATGGTTGTGCATTTCTTTAAAAGCAGGTATTGCCAAACTACATTTTCCGTCAACAGTATTCTCACCAGATGGAATGCTGAAACTCTGCGGTTGTTTTTCAACAATTTCCCCATCCTGAATTTTCAAATGGAAAAGTTCTGTCTTTGTTTCATAAACTCCTTTTTCATCCTGAATATAGCCTGTCTCTAACCGAACATTCGTCAACCAATATGAGGTAGTCATCCTTTCTCCTCCTTTATAAGTTTAAACACGCACTAGGTCTGTATCTTCTAGTTTACTCTCAACCTTTTTCCCTTTGAAAAACAATGCTTCTACCGTTGCTCTTCTTGCGACAGCTTCTGCTGAACAAGTTGCCTTTACCAGCATCATCGTTGCGTCATCACCAATCTTTGGCCAGACACGCTCACCTTTTTCATTCAGTGGTGTTACACCGCCCGTTCCGTACTTAAGAGCAGTGGTTAAGGAATATTCGTCACTCAGACGGAATCTTTCCGCAAGAACCCCGAGCTTTTGGATCGTGTTTCCTGTTCCAAAGGGAGACCAATGGTCTGTAATACTGTCATGTCCAACAGATACTCGAATTCCTTGTTTATCAAGAGTTGGTATCGGAATTGTCGCCCGATTTATAGGAACAGTAGTGGTAACATCCATTTCTTGCTCTTTTAGAATTGCAGTGATTTCATTAAGCTCCACACCATCCAGGTCACCTAATGCAATCCCATGGCTAATCGTTGCTCTACCCTTAAGTCCAGATTCCTTCGTATAATAAGCCATGCGTTCAAATGTAAATGCCCCTAATGTATTCGGATCATGTAAATGAATATCTACACCCTTATTGTTTTCAACCGCAATATCAAAAATAGTGTTTAAGGATTTTTCAATGTTCCGATCCACCGTCGCAGGGTCGACACCTCCAACTAATGTCGCGCCATTCTTCATCGCATCACGAATGAGTTGAACTGAGTCACTTTTCAATAAACCATGCTGTGGAAAGGCAACAATCTCATAGGTAAGAACATCCTCATATTTCTTCAAGGCGTTGACGGTTACCTCAAGATTTTTAAGTCCAATCACGGGGTCAACATTACAATGAGTACGAATATGGGTGTGGCCGTTTTTAATTAATAATTCAATCATTTTCTCTGCACGCTCCTGAGCTGTCGGCAGGAGCTTGGGCAACAATTCTTTTTCTTCTTCTAATCTAGTAAATATGCCGTTTGTGAGAGGCGTACATGCTTTCCATGGTCCACCATAATAGGTTTTATCGATATGAATATGCATATCTCTTAAGGATGGCAGGAGTAGCTGACCATGAGCATCGTACTTATTAGCAATTGTATTTGGAATTTCATTTGTAATTTCAGTAATTTTATCTCCTTCAATTTTCAAGTGGCAAATTTCTGTCTCGGTTGCGACAATTCGATCCTTTTCATAAATGAACCCTTTTTCTAAACGGACATTTGTTAACCAAAAAATTTTCATTCCTATTCCCTCCTAAGTTGAACTAGGAAAAGTACTTTTTATCAAAAGTACTTTTCCCCCATGAACTTTATTCATAAAGTTCCTTATTCAATTACCACATCATCAATCATTAGATAGTTGGCAGCATTTAACCAAAAACCACTTACATTTTTACTATAGGCAGCCAAATGTTCATAATTTCGAATGGGAACATATACGGCATCGTCAATCTCTTTTTGCATTACTTCTTCATATAGCTTTAATCGTTTTTGCTCATTTGTTTCTTTTCGCGCCGATTCAATCATTTTATCTACCTCTGGATTACTATAGTAGAAATGGTTCCCTGCAGCTCCCTGTGATGCTGAATGGAATAAGTTATACTGGTTGTAATCCCCGTCGCCTGTTGCATTTCCCCATCCACCAATAGCCATATCGTGCTCACCTTTTTCAATCATGTCAATGTACGCACCATATTCCATTACCTGGATTTTTACATTTATTCCAATCCCTTTTAATTGTGATTGCATCACTTCAGCCATGTTAATCCGTTCTTTTCGGTCACTGGTTAATAAAGTGACATTTAATCCTTTTTCATACCCAGCTTCTTTTAACAATTTCTTTGCTTCATTTAAATCATAATCATAGGCTTTAACCTTATCACTGTATCCAAGCACCTTTGGACTCATCGCCACATTAGCAAGAGTTCCAACGTTATTATAAACACCTTTAATAATGGCTTCTCTTTCAATGCCGTGGCTGATTGCCTTACGGACTCTTACATCATCAAACGGTTTTTTCTTTGTGTTAAATCCAAGATATTCAACAGCTAGTCCTTCTGTACGATAGAGTCCCATTTTGTCGGATGCTTCAATACGCTCAATCTCAGTTACAGGAACTTGATCATTAATATGCGCCTCACCTGTTTCAATCATCGCTAAGCGGGTTGCATCTTCAGGAACGACTTTGAATACTACCCTATCAATATTAGGTTTCTTCCCCCAGTAGTTTTCATTTCTCTTCAATGAAATTTCTTGTCCAGTCTTCCATGATTCAAATACGAATGGACCTGTACCAACTGGATGTTGTGATAAAGATTCCGGGTTTTCTTTAAGTGCTTTTGGACTAATAATACTACCTTCTTGGCTGGCCAAAATAGAAAGCAGTGGAGCATAAGGATACTCAAGTAATAATTGAACGGTAGAATCATCGACAACTTTTATTTCCTTAATCATTGAGAACTTCTCGCGTTGCGGTGATTCCGTTTTCGGATCTAATATACGATCAAATGTGGTTTTAACAGCTTCAGCATTGAATGGTGCTCCATCATGGAATTTAATGCCTTCTTCTAATTTAAATTCCCATGTTGTGTCATTTAAGATATTCCATTCTTTCGCTAGCTGTGGCTGAATTTTGAAGTCCTTATCTGGCGCAATTAGTGTCTGATAAACTTTTTGATAAACGATATTCGCTGAAGGAATATCTGTAATAAAAGCTGGATCCAGTTTTGTAGCATCAGAAAGCCTTACAACGGTTAATGTACCGCCTTGTTTGGCTGCTTCCTTTTTGCCTGCTGAATCATTTGAAGAAGTTGATTTTGTTGAACAAGCTTGAGCAAATATCATCATTAAGCCGATTAGAATAAATAGTAGACTCTTATTAATACTGCGTGCTTTTCTCTCCATTTTCACATGCTCCCCTATTATGTTATTTTGTAAATTCTGACCTTTCAATCGGTTATCCACCATCCTTCCGCTGGTACATATCTGCATTATAAAAGACAATTTGCAATAATATTTACAGAATATTTACTTAAATTTTAATTATATTGACACATTATTTAAAAAATATTTACTTTTTATTAAATTTTGATAATTTGTACATAATCTATAAAAAGTTTGAAAGTTTAGAAGGGGGTCCACAGCTACCAGAAATGACAGCTAATCTTTCAAAAAATTAAAATTAAGGAGGGTTTTACATGTCAGTTGAAGTGAACACTGAAAATCCAATCGTAATTACACAAACAATTAATCTACCGAAACAATCTAAATTGAAAGATTTCCTTTCTATTTTAATGGGTAATAAAGCTGCGATGGTCGGTGCAATTATTATTCTTTTTTACATTTTTATCGGATTATTTGCACCGCTCCTAGCTCCATACGATCCCTATAAAATTATATTAGAAGATAAATTACTGCCGCCTAGTAGTGAACACTGGATGGGAACCGATGATAAAGGCAGAGATATTTTAAGCCGCATCCTCTTTGGCTCAAGACTCTCGATGGGAGTGGGTTTTGCTGCAGTAGCTTTTGGCGCATTTTTCGGAATTATTTTCGGATTAGTTGCCGGATATTATGGGAAATGGGTTGATTCGTTCATTATGCGATTGATGGACGTCTTGCTCGCCTTCCCTGGAATCTTACTAGCTTTAGCCATCATCAGTGCACTAGGACCTGGCCTGATTAATGTTACGATTGCGGTTGGAGCATTTTCAGTTCCTCTATTTGCCAGAATTGTCCGCGGTTCTACGTTAGAAGTGAAACGTCTCGAGTATATTGACGCCATTCGGTCGCTTGGCGCAAATGATTTTATCATTATTTTTAGACATATTTTACCAAATATTCTTTCTCCAATTATTGTCCAAGGAACTTTACGACTTGCGACGGCAATTTTATCAGCTGCCGGCTTATCGTTCCTAGGTCTTGGCGCACAGCCCCCTTCTCCGGAATGGGGAACAATGCTAAGTAATGGAAGGGATTTCTTATTCTCTGCCCCATACATTGCGATTTTCCCAGGTTTAGCGATTTCTATCCTCGTTTTAGGTTTTAATATCTTTGGTGATGGATTACGCGATGCTTTTGACCCAAGAATGAAAAAGTAACCCTTAAAGGAGGTAAGTAGACAATGTTGATGTTTGTTTTGCGCCGTTTAATCCAAACGATCCCAGTCGTAATTGGGGTAACTTTTGTCGTATTTTTTATCATGCAATTAGTTCCTGGTGATCCTGCTGTTTTGCTTGCAGGGGAAGGAGCATCAAAAGAAACAGTTAATGCCATTCGCGAGCAATTAGGATTAAACCGGCCATTAATGGTGCAATATTTTGACTACCTTTTGAATGTTTTTCAAGGAGACTTGGGAAGTTCACTTAAGAATAGCCAGCCCGTACTTGATGAAATAATGGTTAGACTGCCCATTACAATGGAGTTAGCGTTTTTTAGTATTCTTATTACCATCGTTTTAGGAATGGCAGCGGGAATAATTTCAGCGATTAAACCTTATTCACTTACAGATACAAGTGTTATGTTAGTTGCCCTGCTTGGAATTTCCTTACCGAGCTTTTGGTTTGGTTTAATGATGATGTATTTCTTCTCCGTAAAACTACAAATTCTTCCAGTAGCAGGATGGGATAGTATCCTTCATGTCATCCTTCCTGCTCTAACATTAGGAGCAGGTGGTGCAGCAATAGTTGCTCGGATGACTCGTTCTAGTATGCTTGAAGTCATTAGGCAGGATTATATCCGTACTGCACGAGCAAAAGGACTCCGTGAACATGTCATTATATATAAGCACGCATTACGAAATGCCTTAATTCCAGTCATTACGGTTGTTGGACTACAGTTTGGTGCTCTTCTTGGCGGAACCGTATTAGTTGAATCCATCTTTGCGATTAACGGACTTGGCAGAATGATTGTTGATGCAATCCGCATGCGGGATTTACCAGTGGTTCAAGGGGGAGTTTTAGCCGCCTCACTTATCTTTGTGATTGTGAACTTATTTGTGGACGTATTCTACCGATTCTTTAATAAACGAATTGAACTAAATTAACGGGGGTGAATAATGATGAGCGAGAAAAATAGTCCAATTTTAGAGGTTAAGGGATTAAAAACACATTTCTTTACAAAACATGGTATTAGTAAAGCCGTTGACGGGATTGACTTTACCCTTCAAAAGGGAGAGACGTTAGGAATCGTCGGAGAATCGGGCTGTGGAAAAAGCATGACATCGCTTTCCATATTACGACTAATCCCCTCTCCTCCGGGGAAAATTGCCGGTGGGCAGGTTCTTTATAAAGGGAAAGATTTAGTCACACTTCCAGAGGATGAAATGCGGAAAATCCGTGGAAACGAAATCTCGATGATTTTTCAAGAGCCGATGACATCATTAAATCCTGTCATTCCTGTTGGAGAACAAATTGCTGAAGCATTAAGATTGCATCAATCAATGAGAAAAAAGGAAGCGTGGAATAAGGCAGTTGAAATGCTTAAACTTGTGGGAATACCTTCTCCTGAAAAAAGGGCAAAACAAGAACCTTTTCAATTAAGCGGCGGTATGCGCCAGCGTGTAATGATTGCGATGGCACTTGCCTGTACTCCGGAAGTGTTAATTGCCGATGAACCAACAACAGCCTTAGATGTAACCATTCAAGCTCAAATATTAGAACTAATTAAAAATTTACAAAAAAAGATAGGTATGGGCGTTATTATGATTACACATGATTTAGGGGTTGTTTCTGAAACATGTGATACAGTGGCCGTTATGTATGCCGGCAATATCATTGAACATGCGCCAACTGAAAAGATTTTTACAGATCCAAAGCATCCTTATACACAAGGATTGTTAAATTCTTTACCGAAGATCCATGAGGACCAAGAACAATTGCAAACGATCGAAGGGAGTGTACCAAGTCCGTATAATTTACCGGCAGGCTGCCGTTTTGCTTCAAGGTGCCCCTATCAAAAACCTTTGTGTCACTTGCAGAAGCCTGATTTAATAGAACAAAATGATGGGGTTAAAGTTCGTTGTTGGATGTACACTGCCGAATGGACCAACCATGTGGAAAAAGAGGGGGTTGTTAACTAATGGTTATTGGTACTGAAAAAAAAGTATTGTTAAAAGTGGACCATTTGAAACAATATTTCCCTGTTAAATCAGACTCCATTTTTAAACCTAAAGCATTTGTAAAAGCAGTTGATGACGTTTCTTTTCACCTTTACGAAGGAGAAACACTAAGTATTGTTGGGGAATCAGGCTGCGGTAAATCAACAACAGGACGAGCGATTTTACGGCTCGATGAACCAACAGACGGGAATGTATATTACTCCGGCAAAGACATTCTAAGCCTCAATAATAAAGAGTTGCGAAAGCTAAGAGGAGACTTGCAAGTGATTTTCCAAGATCCCTTTGCCTCCCTTAACCCCCGGCAAACGGTAAAGCAGCTTCTAAATGAAGCAATGGCCATTCAAAATGTTGTCGAAACACCGAAAAGGATGGAAAGAATGCTGGAATTATTGGGATATGTCGGTTTACCACAAGAAGCACTTGATCGCTATCCCCATGAATTTAGCGGAGGGCAGCGTCAGCGAATTGGGATTGCACGTGCGCTTGCAGTCAATCCAAAATTAATTATTTGTGACGAAGCAGTTTCTGCATTGGATGTTTCCATCCAAGCCCAAATTCTTAATCTATTAAAAAAATTACAAAATCAGTTTGAGCTTACCTTTCTATTCATCTCACATGATTTGAGTGTAGTAAGGCATATCTCCGACCGAGTAATGGTTATGTATTTAGGAAAGATCGTTGAGATTGCTGACAAAAAGGAGCTATTCGATTCACCGCTTCATCCATATACAAAGGCATTGTTATCATCAATTCCAGTACCAGATCCAGTCCTAAAAAGGGAACGTGTCATTTTAAAAGGAGATGTACCTTCCCCTATTGACCCTCCCAGCGGATGTCGTTTCCATACCCGCTGTCCGTTTGCGACGGAGAAGTGTAAATTAGAGGAACCGGCCTTAAGAGAATTAGCTGTGAATCATTTTGTCAGCTGCCATTTTGCAGAGCAACTTTCGCAATAAAGTTATAATAGAAATAAAAAACTTTATAGAATATCATATTAATAAAGGGAGTATTTCTAGACTCCCTTTTTCTACATCTAAAGGAGAATCTCGTCTAATGCTTACTATTGAAGCTTTCTCCATCTACATTATGTTATGTGTCTTAGCTCCATTACTAGGTGCATTTACTTTGCTGTTTTTGTTTATATTTGAAAAACGAATTGATCTTTTAGAAAAGCAAACACGAGAAATTGCTCTTGAGAAAGAACTGCAAACAGCCCTTTATAATCAATTAAATCAGGAAATCCAACCACATTTCCTCTTTAATACATTAAATTCCATTTTAAGCCTTGCAAGATTAGAAAGAAAAACAGAATTAATTCACTCGATTGAGACTCTTTCACGATTGCTTAAGTTTAAATATAAGACAAATACACCTTTAATAACTATTAATGAGGAATTATCCTATGTTAATTATTATTTGGAAATACAAAAAATAAGGTTTCGAGACAGACTTCATTACGAAATATCCATGGATCCAACAGTAGGACAGGCTGTAATCATCCCTTTTTTAATTCAAACTTTTGTCGAGAACGCCTTTAAGCATGCATTTGACAGACATATTGGTGATGCTCTTTTAAAAATAATCATTGAAAAGAACGAGAAGGAAGTGTATGTAACTGTCTGGAACAATGCCTTAGAAGGACAGGTGGTCCAATCTCATAAAGATGGACTTGGTTTGGATAATATCGCCAAAAGACTTGATCTTCTCTTTCCAGGAGATCAGACTTCAGTTAACTTAATACCTTCAGAAGACGGCACCAGTGTTTTAGCTGTTTTCCCATTTGTACTAGGATAGGAGGTCCATCCAAATGAATATTCTTTTAGTTGATGATGAACCACTTGAATTAGAACTGCTCGAATACTTAATTCAAAAAAAGTTTCCAAACTGGAAGTTTTTTAAGGCTCTAGATGCTTCGCAAGCCATTCAAATCGTCAAACAACATGATATCTTTCTAGCATTTCTTGATATCCAACTTCCAGGTAAATCAGGTTTGGAATTAGCGATGGAACTCACTCGCTCTTATTCAATGGATATTATCATGGTTACTGCTTTTCAGAATTTTGAATATGCTCAAAGCTCGATAAGAATTGGGGTAGTTGATTATATTACGAAGCCTGTCATTGAAGAAGAGCTTTTGAACGTATTAAGCAGGTATGAGCGGTTGGGACGATATACGGAGCAAATCGTAAACGCCTTACAAATTATACATCAGGAATATAGTGAAAAATTAACATTAAATTATTTAGCTTCAAAGATTCACATTAACCCTGCCTATTTAAGCAGAAAATTTCACGAAGAAGTAGGGATGGGCTTCTCTGAATATTTAAATGATTATCGTTTAAAGGAAGCTCAAAAAATGTTAATTAATCATCCTGATTTAAGCATTAGCACGATTTCAGAAAGATGTGGATTCAATAGCCAGCATTACTTTAGTCAAATCTTTCGGAAATTGACTGGACAATCACCGAGTGACTATCGATTAAAGGAGACATACCGTTGAATAGAAGTTCTTATCAGTTATATATAAGCGGTGCGATTAAATTGGGGGTAAGCTTTGGGGTTGTTAGTCTATTAGCGAGGTGGATAACTGGCAATACGATCCTCTCTTCTCCAGAAACATTAATCAAATACGGATTAACTGGTGGAATTGGCTATTCTTTAATGGGGGCTTTGGCGCTCATCTTGTTTGGGTTTTTAGCCAAATTCATTAGAGAAAAATATCCTGATGAGCAAACGATTGGAGATGTACTGAGAAAAAAATTATCACCAAGCGGCTACTGGTATGTCATTACAATTCTTCTCATTACCAGCCTGCATTCCTTATTTATCCAAGCAATGGGAGCGGGAATCCTCATTCATATTCTGTTCCCTTTGCCTGTGTTTATAGGAATGCTATTGTTTTTAGGCTTTTGTTTTTTTGTAGGCGGTGTTGGCGGCATGCAGCGGCTGCACCAGTTATCAGGTGTGAATGTCTCATTGATCTTCGGCGCTGTTTTAGTCATTCCTGTCTATTTTTATATTCAGGAAGGTGTCCATCCGGTGTATGAAGGGCTTAAACTGTTTCATCCTTATATTTTATTCTATAAAAATACAGATTCGATTTGGTTTATTTCCACAGCGATTTTGATTGGCTTTGGACAGGTCATAATTGATCGAGCAACATGGCAGAGATTATTTATCATCAAAAAGGAAAAAGTTCAAATGACCTTTACTCTAGCAGGAGTAATATGGGCTACAATCCCACTAGCTCTAACCTCCCTGCTAATGATTATTATGTTTGGCAGAAGCTATAAAGATATTTATTCGTTACTGTTTGAACTTGTTGATAAAATACAATCTACCATGCTAATTGTTTTATTTGTTTTATTTTGCTTTAGTGCGATTTCGTCGGCAATTAGTGCAGAACTTCATGCGACGACTACCTTGGTTGTAAAAAATATTATCGAATTATTTCGTCCTTTATCTGACCATGAAAGATGGAAATTCACTTATATTTTTTCAGGAAGTATTTGTATAGGTTTACTAATAATCGTGAGTATTTTTAAACCTGCTCCGCTACAATTATTGTTTTTCTCTGGGAATATTTATGCTGCCATCATTGTACCGATGTTATTTACGATACTAAGTAACAAATCGATTCCATCAATCATCCCCTTTTCCTCTTTGATTGGTGCCTTGGGGGGCTATATATTTATTCCGATGAATAATAACTTAACGATCATCTGGTTAAGCTTCATTATTTCTAGTGTTGTTTGTCTATTGGTTTTTATTTTCCAAACAGTATCCACTAGGATCATGCATTAATAGAAGATTGGAGGAAAACAGCATTGGGAGAAAAGCAAGTCATCCTTGATGATTCATTCTCGGATCACACAGATTTATTACCAACAAAGCTGGAAGCTAGAACATGGAAGTTTAGCCATTACTTCTCCATTTGGATAGGTTCGGTTCATAATGTTCCATCCTATGTTACCATTGGCGGTTTCTTTGCATTAGGATTATCCATATGGCAGGTATTTTGTATCATTATGATTTCATCGATAATACTCGCTGGAATGATGACATTGAATGGTCATGCAGGGGGGAAATATGGAATCCCTTTCTCCATCTTGCTCCGAACCAGTTTTGGTCGCAAAGGAGCAATTATTCCAGGAGTATTAAGGGGAATCATCGCAGCCATTATGTGGTTCGGTCTGCAAACCTATGCTGGAAGCCTTGCCGTAACTATTTTAATTGCAGAATTTTGGGAGCCCTATCCAACGTTAGGAGCAGATTGGAGTTTTTTAGGATTATCTTTAGCCAAACTTATTTCCCTTCTCCTCTTTTGGACCATTCATGTCTTTTTTATTTTTGCAGGGGTAGATGCATTAGGAAAGTTAACAAAGCTGATCTCTCCATTGGTATTTGTCGTTTTTGGCGGAATGTCCATTTGGGCAATTAATTTAGCAGGCGGAATTATCCCCATCTTAAACTATAGCGGGAAAGGTGTAGAAGGAAATAGTATTTTGATCATCCTAAGCTGTATTTCAGCGATATTAGCAACATGGGTGGCACAAATACTAAGCGTTTCTGATGTTACCAGGTATTCGTGCACCAATAGAGGCCAGTCATGTGGTCAAGTTGTTGGACTTCTACTTACCTATTTATTGTTTGCTGTTGCAAGTATTACAATCATCGTTGGGTCTGAAATTGCTTTCGGAGTTCCAATCTGGAATGTTCTTGAAGTGATTAATCGATTTGATAGCAAATTTGCCATTGTCCTTTCCCTGCTTACTATTTGTTTAACGACATTATCTGTCAACATTGTAGGTAACATTATTCCTGCAGGGTATCAACTGGCCTCCTTATCCCCGAAAAGATTAAACTTTAAATCTGGTGCCTTCATTGGTACCATTATTGGATTACTTATTATGCCTTGGAAGCTGATGGAGAGTCCTACAAGCATTTTTACTTTTTTAAATATAGTCGGTGGAATGTTAAGCCCTGTAATTGGTGTGATGCTTGCAGATTATTTTATTATTAAGAAAAGAGAAATCAATTTACAAGAATTATATTTTCCAAATGTTAAGGGCCGTTTCTCAAACGGAGTAAACTGGCCTGCGCTGCTTACCACTCTATTCGCTGGGTGTATTAGCTTGATTGGTAGATTTCTTGATATCCTTGAACCGATTTATAATATTTCGTGGTTTACGGGGATCATCGCTTCAGTCGTCCTATATTTACTATTTATTTATTTGAATAAACTGATACTCGCCAGTAGAACAAATAAGGAATTGGCAAGTATAGCAAAAGGGAGATGATGTTTTCATCCCCCCTTTTTTTATTAATATCTAGCTAATAGAACCTGAAACCAAGGTACCTTGATAAAAGACTGCCTTTCGGTTTGAACGTCTGGCAACGACTTCGGCAGAACAACTTGCTTCTACTAAAATCATATTGGCAGCATCCCCTTCTTTTGGCCATTGCTTTCTGCCATCTCTGTCTAAAGGCGTCAAACCACCAGTAATATATTTTAATGCTTGTGAGAGAGAAACTTCATCTGTCCATCGACTCCGTTCAATTAGGCGGCCTAGCCTTTCAAGAACGTCTCCATTTCCAGTCGGCCACCATGAATCAAAAATATTATCATTTCCAATGGCCACATTAACACCACATTCTGAGAGCAGGCTTATTGGAGGAATGTTTCTGCCAATTGGGAGGCTCGTCACAATTGAAATACCTGCCTCCCTTAATAATTCAGCCATATCTACGGCTTCTTCCCTCGATACATCTCCAAGTCCAAAGGCATGACTGATGGCTACTCTTCCTTCCCAGCCAGCTTGTTTCGTTAAATAGGCAAGACGTTTCATCGTGAAAGTACCTAAGTGACCGGGATCATGTAAATGCAAATCAATATCGGCATCACCTTCAACTGCTAAATCCATTAACTGTACCAATGATGCTTCAATATTATTGTCGACCGTTGCTGGATCAACAGCTCCGACAATCCCTGCCCCATTTCTCAAAGCTTCTCTTACAAGCTCTACTGTTCCTGGACGGAGCAAGCCATGCTGGGCAAACGCAACAATTTCAGAGCTTATTTTATTGGAATAGGATTCTAGAGCTTGTTGAACACCTTCTAAATTTTGCAATCTCACCTCAGGATATATATCAACATGCGTTCTGACATGGGTGGATCCGTATGATAGTAATACTTCAAGCAAGGATTCAGCACGTTTTTGTGTGCTAGATGCGATAGAAGCCAGGATATTCTTTTCAATATCACAGCGTTCAATTACACCTGAAGCAGGGATACAAGCACGCCATTGATCACCCATATAGGTTTTATCAAGGTGTACATGCTTTTCGATGAAAGAAGGAAGCAAAAGCATTCCTTTTGCATCAATTACAGGTAACCCAAATTCAAATGGCTCCGAAGGTTTTATTATTTTTGAAATTTTCCCATCCTCTATTAATAAATGACACCTCTCAGTCATAGTTCCTACAACTCTGCCATTTTCTTCATTATACCCTGTTTCTATATGTGCATTCTTTAACCAATACTTGCTATTCATTTCTATTCATCCTTTCATTGTTAACTACCACGATAAAAGAGGTTACCCAAAATGGATATCCCTCTTTTAAGATGCATCTTAGTGAATTGACACATCATTTACTTCTAAATAGCCTGATGGGCTAATAGAAAAACCTTTAACGTCTTTTCCAACAGCCGCTAAATTTTCAATCACTCGAACAGGAATATAAACAGCCTCTTTCATTTCTATTTCTTGTGACTGAGCGTATAATTCTTTTCGTTTTTCTTGGTCTTTTTCTCTGCGTGCAGCTTCTATTAAACGGTCAACCTGTTTATTACTGTAAAAAAAGGTATTCCCCGCTCCACCCTGCGAGCTTGTATGGAAAAGGTTATACTGATTATAATCCGCATCACCTGTAGCATTTCTCCAGCTAAGGATAAACATTTCAGAGTCCCCCTTATTTACTTGGTCAACAAACGTACCGTATTCCAACACCTGAATTTTTAAATTGACACCAATACCTTTTAACTGTGATTGCAGAACTTCAGCCATGTTCACTCTTTCTTTGCTATCCATCGTTTTAAGTGTAACTTCAAAACCATTTGGATAACCTGCTTCAGCTAGTAATCTCTTTGCTTCATTTAAGTTATATTTATACGATTCCATATTAGGATGGTAACCGAAAACCTTTGAGCCTAATAAGGAATTAGCCCTTTTTCCCACATTATTATAGACACCTTTCATAATGGAATCCATTTCAACCGCATGGGCGATGGCCTTTCGAACCCTTTCATCATTAAATTGTTTCTTTTGAACATTAAAACCTATATACTCTGTTCCATATCCCTCACTACGGTAAACATCGATTGCTTGTGAAGCCTTTACGGTATCCATCATTGGTACAGAAAGGGGTTCAGCTATTTGAGCTTCACCTGTTTCTAGCATGGAGATTCTAGTTGTTTCCTCGGGTACAACTTTAAATACGACTTTATCGACCTTCGCCTTATCTCCCCAATACCTATTGTTTTTTGTTAATTCAATTTCTTGTCCAGGTGTCCATGATTTGAATACAAATGGACCTGTCCCATTTGGTTCTTTAATAATGCTTTTCCCGTATTTCTCGATAGTTTTTGGACTAATAATCCCGCCTTCATGACTGGCCAAAATAGAGAGTAATGGAGCAAACGGCTCTGTTAATATAAATTGAACGGTGTAGTCATCAATTACCTTTACTTCTTTTACCATTTTAAAAACAATAGCTCTAGGTGATGCCACCTTTGGATCTAAAAGTCGATCAAAGGTAGCTTTTACAGCATTGGCATTAAAAGCGGACCCGTCATGAAATTGAACACCTTCTCGTAATTTAAACTCCCATGTCGTATCATCTAGTTGCTCCCAGTTTTCCGCCAGCAATGGCTGAATTTCAGCATTATGATCACGACCAACTAACCCCTCATAGATTTTGCGATGGGTAACACTTGCAGCATTGATTGTTGACATAAACTGTTGATCTAGATTTTCAGCGTCTGACAATCTGGCAATAACTAATGTACCGCCATCCTTAGATTCTGTGCTTTTACCATTGCTTTTTGTGCTGGTATCTTTACTTGTCGAACAGCCGGTAATGACTAACACCGTCAATATTACTAAAAATAATCTTCCAAGCCCCTGCCTAGCTTTCATAATCACTACCCCCTGAATATTTTTATAAATTTTATATCCGTTTGTCTAATTATAAAAAATATTCAGATAATTTTATTTTGAAAATCTTTACTTTATTTATCAATATCTTTACTTCTTTTTTTAAAATCAGATGGAATCCACTATTTTGAAGGAGGGGGGAAACAATTCTCTTTCAGTCAATTGCTGATAATCCCTTTCGAGATATCCTTTTCTCATTTTGTTAAAATATTGTTGTCCCTTGGTTTTTATTTCTTCTAAATCAAAATTAGGTATTTTTTGGTCCTCCATTACAATCCTTCCGTTTATTATGGATAGTTTCACATCTCTTCCTGTTCCGCTCACAATCATCGTTCGGATTGGATCATCGAGAACTCCTAAATGATATCCATTTAAGTCAATGGCAATAATATCGGCTTTCGCACCAACTGCTAAACGGCCAAGGTCATTTCTTCCAAGGAACGCAGCTGCCCCAAGTGTGGCCGCCCGAAAGAAATCGGCGTACGTGGAACCCTCGACTTCCTTTTCTATGAATCGGGAAAACATGCTGCCTGTTCGAATGTTTTGAAACATATCTGGCGGAAATGTATCTGTTCCGAGTGCTAAATTGATACCTGCCCGTTTATATCTAGCAAATGATTCTAATGCCGAAGTATGCCTGCCAATGATTAAAGGACAATGGATAACCGTTGTATTCGTTTCTTTCAGAAGGGCTAAATCATTCCCCTCACCAAATTTCGCTTCACTATAACCAGCAATAAAGTGGGCATGCGGGATTCCTGTTTTTGGCCCTAAAAAACCAAGGTCATATAAATAACGAATAGGAGTTACACCGTGTTTTTCAACGATGGTATGATATTCAAAGTCTCCTTGTGCTGCATGAAGTTTAATTGGAACTCCTAATTTATCACTATAGTATTTTGTTTGTGTCAAACTTTCTGAGGTCTGACACTCAATTCGTTCGGGTGCCAGCATCCCTCTAACCAATCCATCATAAGCTCCGTCAAATTCTTCTACAAACCTTACAGCATCAAATAATCCAGCCTTTCCGGCTTCTTCATCCCAGTACAGTTGGATCGTACCATCAGGTTTTACCATCCTGATTCCAGATTGGTAGCTTGGCCCAAGATAGATTCTTAATCCCAAACTTCCAGCATGGTCTGCTGCGGCAGTCAGCTCCTCGTACGTTTCTGCCCATTTTTTATAAAGTACCGATGTAATTGGCATCGCAGTAGTAACCCCATGGAGAATCAGTTGTGAGTAGGCATAAAGGGATTTGAAATCTTCTTCCTCAGCTGTCATAACTTCATGGTTTCCATTTTTTATATACTGCTCCGACCAAAGAAGGTTATTCTGTCTGTTAGTTCTTGCCTCTAAATGTAAAATATCGTGGTCAATATCACCCAATGCATTTAAATCGATAAACCCCGGACTAATGATGGCCTTCCCCATATCGATTACCTTGTCCACTTTGCCAAGATAATTTTTGCCGACAAAGATGATCTTATCATTTTCAAAAACAACTTCTGCATTTTCAATTAAGACGTGGTCTACTCCATCGTAACCAATAACGTACCTTCCCATTAGTTTGGTTTTCAATACAATTAGCTCCTTTCATTAAGCAGAAGAAGGCTTATTTAGACTTCCATTAGTATCATTATAAAAAAATCTACTATTTTATTTTTTCGAAATCATTACCCTTTTTTATAATATTTCTACCTATTTCTAATCAGTTTCCTACAAAGAAGAAAAAGTAAATCAAAAAGGCAGACAGTGGGACTGTCCGCCTTTTTTGCTTACTTTTAGTGAAACTATGTTTTACCTATTTTTCACTGTACTCTTACGGTGCAGTACATGCTTTACAGCACCTACATACTCAGCAACGGCACGCTGACTGATAGCAGCGTTCGGATTTAGTCCTTCAAATCCATGATAACATCCAGGATAAAGGTGGAATTCCACATCAACGCCAGCCTGGCTGAGCTTTGTTACATAAGTAAGTGTCTCGTCACGGAATGGATCTAATTGCCCTACGCACGTATAGGTATATGGGAGCCCTGTCAGGTCGGTTGCTCGCGCCGGCGCCGCATATTCTGAAACATTTTCTGTACGATTTTCCCCATTGAGGTACATGGACCAGCCTTTTTCATTGAGGTCATGGTTCCAAATCATATTTCCGGTTATCTCCAAACTAGATGGGGAATTATTGTGATCATCAATCATCGGATATAGCGGCATTTGGAAACATAATTTTGGACCATTTCGATCGCGGGCCAATAGTGCGAGGGCCGCCGTTAAGCCTCCGCCTGCACTAGCCCCCCCGGCTCCAATGCGGGACGAATCAATACTTAAGTCATCAGCATTTTCAGAAACCCATTTTAGGGCAGCATAGCAATCTTCCAAGCCTGCTGGAAATGGATCCTCTGGAGCTAATCGATAATCGACAGAAATGACTACACAATTCGCATCAATGACAAATTGTTGGCATAAAGCATCATTATCCTCAGGTGTTCCAAGGACATATCCGCCGCCGTGAATCCACAAAAGAGCAGGCAATCTCTCATCTTTTTCTTTTGGTTCATAAATTCGTACCCTAACTTCAAGGTTAGCCTCTGGACCAGGAATCATCCGGTCATAAATAGCAACATGCTCGTCTATTGGTATTTCGATAGAATCTGCCGCCTCCGCCATAAACTGTCTCAAATCTTTTAGGTTGTCCAAATCAAGCGGTGGAAATAATTCGAGTGTCTCTCTCAATTCAGGGTCAATTCTATTCTTCATCGATAATCCCCTTTACTAGCAATCTTATTTTAGAAACTTCAACAATAATTTATACGCTTACAAGATAGTGGGTATGACTTTTTTTGGATAACTTTCAGTTATTCAGATATTAAAACTTATGGATACTCCCCCTTGTTTCACAACAATATGGAAAAATTCAGGGTTTAGGTTCTAGAATTCTACAAAACACTTGAAATTTTCCAATTATTTCGTTACCTTTTGAAAATAAGGGGGAGTTGCCGTGATTAGAAAACTTACGGACCAAGACCATCAACAGGTTCTTGCTTTTTTAAGTGAGGAACCATCTATAAATCTATTTATCATCGGGGATATTGAGGCATTCGGTTATTCTTCGGAGTCCCAAGAACTCTGGGCCGAGTTTAATGAAGAGAATACAATTATAGCTGTACTTCTAAGGTTCCATCAATCTTTTATAGCTTATGCAAAAGGGGATTTCGATACGGGCGGCTTTGTATCGATTATGAAAAACTACAGCCAGCCCATTCTCTTATCTGGAAAATCAGATATTATAGCAAAATTTGAAGCATATGATGAGCTCCGGCTTGGTAAAAAGCAAGTGACTTATTTTGCCGAGTGTCGTACCAATAAATTCCTGTCTCCTGACGACGTCGTATATAAAAAGGCTAGCATCGAAGACGTCGATCAAATTTTAGAACTCCGCAAATCAATTGAAGAATTTCATGTCAGAGAGGATGCCCGGGACGTATTGGTACAGTCTATTGAGGCGAATACATCAAGAACCTATTTTACAGAAGTAAATGGGGTTATGACCGCTTGTGTCTCAACCGCAGCGGAAAATTCAATGTCGGCAATGATTGTCGGTGTCTGCACCAGAAAAGAGTATCGCCGAAAAGGCTTAGCCTCTTCAATTATGAAAAAAGTGGTTCAGGATGTCCTAAATGAGGGCAAAACCCTTTGCCTATTTTATGATAATCCTGAAGCAAGCCGGATTTATAAGCGGCTGGGCTTTAAGGATATTGGAATGTGGACCATGCACCGCTGATCGTTCTGTTCAAATGCTCAACCACCAAATACAACTGATCATCGCTCATCGAAAAATAACTTCGAAGAGATTGGTTTCATTTATCACCTTAACTACTAACTGTTTAACATTTTCAATTTACCAATGAATTTAAACAAGACAGAGAGCATTTTGCCCACTGTCCTCTTTTCTGCTAACTATATGGACGTAACCATCCCACCATCTACAAGTACAGAACTACCGGTTATATATGTACTTGCATCTGATACAAGAAAGGTTACAACTCTGGCGAATTCTTCGGGTGTGCCATACCTTCCTAAAGGTATGGCTCTTTTAGACTGAATCTCTGCTTCTTCTAAGGAAATCCCCTGCTTTTCAGCATTCAGTTGATCAAGATGAGTCGTCCTGTCTGTTTGGATTCTGCCTGGGGCAACTGTATTAACTAAGATATTATAAGGTGCAAGTTCTTCAGCAAGTGTTTTAGTCAGCCCTACAATTCCTAGACGGAATGTATTAGAAAGAATGAGGCCTGGAATTGGCTGTTTAATTGATGTGGAAGCAATATTAATAATTCTTCCTCCACCCTGCTTCATGTCAGGCAGCACTTCACGGATAATTCTAATGTAGCTCAAGAGATTCAATTCGAATGCTTTTTGCCAATCTTCATTAGAAATCTGTTCAAACGTCCCCCCCGGAGGACCCCCCGCATTGTTAATCAAAATATCGATTTTTCCAAACGTTTCGCGGGTGAACTGTACCAATGAATGGATATCATCTAGATTCGTAATATCGGCACGATGATAGGCGACCCTTCCTTTCCCGAGCTGATATAATTCCTCCTGTACTTTTTGCAGCTTTCTCTCATCACGACTCGAAATCACCACGTTTACTCCTTCTTCTACTAATTGTGCGGCGATGGCTTTTCCAAGGCCCTGACTCGAGGCGATTACAATAGCGTTTTTCCCTTGTAAATTTAAATTCATATGTAAGCTCTCCTTATTTTTCATTTTTCAATTATCATTTTCAGCCCAGACTTTATGCAGCGATTTATGGCGTCACCAAAGCTCATCCGGATACTTGATAAATAGAAGTCCCTCGTAAAAAAACGAGGGACTTCCTATTAACTTATGATTATGCTTTTACAAACACCGTTTTAATAGAAGTAAAGAACTCAATCGCAGCCTGCCCTTGTTCCCGCGAATGAGAACTGGACTGCTTCATTCCGCCAAATGGAGCTTGGAGTTCAACACCTGCTGTTTCCGCATTTACTCTTACAAGTCCCGCTTCCATTTCGTTAATGAAAGAGAACATGTTACTGATGTTTTTCGTGTAAATAGATGCACTCAAGCCAAACTCTGTATCATTTGATTGTTCTAATGCTTCCTCTAGGGTATCGACTTTAATTAATGCAAGAACCGGACCAAAAATCTCTTCACGTGCGATAATCATGTCATTTGTCACATTTTCGAACACCGTAGGCTGTACGAAGAAACCATTTTCCGTTCCGTTTTCTGCTGGTCTTTCGCCGCCATAAAGGAGGGTCGCTCCTTCTTCCTTCCCTTTTTGAATGTATGATAGGACCGTATTTAATTGATTCTCACTAGCGCACGGTCCCATCCACGTTTCCCCTTGCATTCCGCATCCAACTTTGAGTGCACTAACCTTTTCCAAGAGCTTTTCCTTAAACTCATCATACACGTCAGTCTGTACGAAAACGCGGCTTGTTGCCGTACATTTCTGTCCGGTCGACCTTAGGCCCCCGCTAATCGTGCCTTCCACAGCAAGATCAAGATCCGCATCATTTGCAATAATAACAGGATTCTTACCACCCATTTCAAGCTGGTATTTTGCTCCGCGCGCAAGAGCTCCTTGTCCCACCATTTTACCTACAGTGTTGGAGCCTGTAAAAGTGATGCCATTTATATCAGGATGTTCAATGATCCTCTGACCAATAACGCTTCCCTGACCTGTGACCAAATTTACAACCCCTGCTGGGATACCTGCTTCAGCAAAACACTCGATTACTTTAGCAGCGGTAACAGCAGTCTCCTGAGCTGGTTTCAGCACAACCGTGTTTCCATAGATTAGAGCCGGGGCCATCTTCCAAATCGGAATAGCTACAGGAAAGTTCCAAGGTGAAATAACACCGACCACACCGAGAGGTACACGTGTGGTAAACATGAGCGCTTCACTATCCGTAGATGGAATAACGTCACCGATTTTTCTCATCCCCTCGCCAGCATAATAGCGAAGAATAGCTATCCCGCGTGCCGTTTCCCCTTTTGCCTCTGCGAATGTTTTTCCCATTTCTTTTGTCATTGTTTCTGCAATATCACTAAGACGTTCTTCCATTATATTGGCTGCTTTATATAAATAATCGGCTCTTGCAGCTCCAGAAAGTTTTCGCCATGCTTTTTTCGCCTGCTTAGCCGCTGCTACGGCTGCATCCACATCCTCTTGAGAGGAAGACTGCACGTAGCCAACGATTTCATTTTTGTTTGCCGGGTTGATGCTGCCAGTCACTTTGTTTGCTGATGACTCAGTCCACTCTCCATTAATAAAGTTTTTATAGGTTAATACACTGTTTTCAACAATACTCACCATAATTAATCTCCTTCTCCTCGTTAATCGATTTGTACATCAGTTTGCCAAAAGTTAAATGTATCGACGGAATTTATAATCCTTATGCCAAAATTAATGTTTCTTCCTTATTATATATATCTTTTTGAAACTCTTCTAAATTACCATAGTAAGCATTTTCAATGATCTGTTTAATATCAGCAGGCCTTGTCAGTCTAGGGTTAATAAGAACGTTTCCGCTCCTCATTGAATCTTCTACTAATTTAGACAAATATTCTAATGAGACGCCCAACTCCTTAATATTTAAAGGAATTTTCATGGCTTGATTCATTTCAATAACAGATTCTATTGCTTTTCCAGCAGCCTCCTGTATGGATAATCCGCGAACATCCTTTCCTAAAGCGATCGCGATATCTTTATATTTATCGGCACATGCTGGTAAGTTAAATTTCATAACAAAAGGCAATAGCGCTGCATTTGCGATACCGTGCGGAATGTTAAAGACTCCGCCAAACGTATGAGAGATAGCGTGAACATTCCCTAAGCGTGATTGGGAAAACGCAACGCCAGCCATCATAGAGGCTACCAGCATTTTTTCCCTGCTTTCGATATCCGTTCCTACGAAGTAAGATTTGGTTAAATTTTCGCCAATCATTTTAATCGCCTGCATCGCGAATCCCTGGCTCACTGGGCTCGCTGCTTTGGATGTATAGGATTCTATTGCATGGGTTAAAGCATCCATACCCGTCGCGGCTGTGATTTCTTGTGGAAGATTCAAAGTAAGAGTCGGATCCAGTATGGCCAGAGTTGGAAACAACATCGGGCTAAGGACTGCTAATTTAAAGTGAGTTTCTCTGTTGGTTACAATAGTGGAATTCGTAGTTTCGCTCCCTGTTCCTGCCGTAGTCGGTATTGCGATAATTGGAAGTGGCGGCCTTTTAATTTTGCCCACCCCTTCATACTCCAAGATATGGCCGGGGTTGGTAGCCATCGCGGCTATTCCCTTTGCAGTGTCTATGCTGCTTCCACCACCTATAGCTAACACAGCACCATGATTAAGTTGCTTGAGATAATCAGTTCCTCTATGTATTGTTTCAGCTGATGGGTTTGGTTCTACTTCATCGTAAATGTCATAGCGCAAGTTCGCAGCCAGGAGCGATTTCTCAATTCCTTCTAAAAGATTCGCTGCCCTAACCCCTTTATCTGTAACGATTAGAACGCTAGTAACACCTAATTCCTTTACCATTTCTCCTGTTTTTTCTGATATCCCTTTTCCGCACTCCACTCGGGTTGGCATAAAATACTTATAACTCATTGACATGTCTAGTTAACTTCCTCTCTACTTTTAGATTCAAGCCCATTTTGACAGTAATCAAGTGAATCATCCCATTTGGGAATAGAACTAACTTTGTACTAGCTTACTCATTGTTCGACGTGATGCAGCAAGGAAAAGACCTCACAAAAGTAAAAATGTTAAAAAATATTAATAATTTTCTTGCAATTTAGTGTTTACGCTTACAAATAGCATACAAGAAATGTTATAATCGGTCTACACGAATATTCTGATTATTATCATCATTAAAACCGATTTAGGAGGTAGCCATGGAACTAAAACAGTTGATGATTTTTCAAACTGCAGCCCAAGAACTGAATTTTACACGTACCGCGGAAATTCTTTGTTTTGCCCAATCAAGCATCACTGCACAAATTAAGTCACTGGAAGACGAGCTTGGTGTTCCACTGTTCGAACGATTAGGAAAAAGGGTGATCTTAAGTCAAGCAGGTCACCGTTTTAAGTTATATGCGGATAAGATTCTTGGGGTTGCTGAAGAGGCAAAGATGATTATCGGGGAAAATGTTGAGCCAAGCGGGACACTGACTATATGTGCTTCGGAAACACAGTGCACATATCGTTTGCCCTCATTGTTGAGACAATTTCAAAATAGTTTCCCTAAAGTACAACTTGTTTTTCGTCCTGGAATATCTGAAGCGGACTTCGGTGGCCTTCTTGCTAAAGGTGCTTTAGATGCAGTGTTAATATCTATGACTCCTATTGTTGCGGATAACCTAATTGTTGAACCGCTAGTTGCAGAGCCTATTGTGATTGTAAGTCATCCAGATCACTTTTTAGCCCAGAAGCAGAAAGTAACTGCTTTAGACTTAAATGGTCAGCCACTACTTGTGACAGAGGAATGCGATTACCGTCGTTTATTTGAAGATTCACTGACGGAGGCTGGTGTACAACCATTAAGCAAACTTGAACTTGGTGATGTAGAAGCCATAAAAAAATGTGTTATGGCAGGTATCGGAATAGCAGCTCTGCCGAAGATTGCAGTGGAGACAGAAGTGGCTCAGGGGCGACTTGCGGAACTCAAATGGGTTGGATCTGACTTTCCGATCGTCACTCAATTAGTTTGGCACAAAGACAAATGGATGTCACCCGCTTTAAGCGCATTTTTGGAAGTGACTCGGGAGAACATACGAAAAGAGAATATCACCTTCCAATAAAAAAATTAAATATTGACTGAAAACGACCATGTTGTAGGACAATTTCCCTTTTGGAAGTTGTCCTTTTTTCATAATTTGTTTAGGTCATAACCCCTGCTACAATCGCATTTGTACAGTCTTTACTTTGAAAACTCCCATCGGGTATTTATGCAAATAATCACAAATCTCAGAAAATACACTTGATTTTTTATTTTTTTTAATTTACGATTTACCCAGTGGAAAATGGGTAACGCCATTCACTAAAATAATTGTCGAGGAGGTGATATATGTGACGGAAAACAAGCGTGCATCCTATGGAAATGTTTCCCACGCATTAGATATCTTAATGTTTTTTATAAAACACGAGGATTGTAGTTTGGGAGAAATGGCTGAGAGACTTGACCTCAAAAAAAGTTATTTATCCAAATTGTTAGATGCTTTAAAAGACAAAGGGTTTATTGCTCAGGATAGCGATACAGGAAAGTATAAGCTGGGGTTATCCTGTTTAGAGTTGGCCACTGCATTTGAAAACAGACTGGATATTCGGAAAATAGCCCATCCACATCTTGTTGAATTATCATCTACCTCTAAAGAACTGGTTCACTTAGGGGTAATGGATTCAAATGTTGTTGTTCTATTGGAACGAATCATGAATCAAGAGTCTGGCTTGAGATTGCAATTCCATTTATCTTTAACCTCACCTCCTCATTCGACAGGATTAGGTAAAGTGTTATTAGCTTACAGTGACCAAACAATGGTTGAAAACTATCTATCAACCGCAAAATTGGAACCTTCTTCTCCTCATACAACGGTTGATCCAAACAAAATTCGTGAGGAATTGGAACAGGTAAGGCTTAAAGGTTATTATTTGTCGTATGAAACATTTGAAAGTGGTGTATCGTGTGTAGCTGCTCCTGTTTTTTCGCGTCAGGGCAAAATTATTGCTGCCATTAGTATATGTGGACCAACAGTTAGGATTTTGTCTAAACAGAAAGAGTTGGTAAAACATCTACTTGCCACTACCTCTAGAGTAAACAGTGCATTAGGATACGACCTTCAACTTTCCCAATAGGCTATACATAATAGAATGTTGCTGGGTCAAAAAAGGCAGGAATGCCTTTAATCAGAATGTGAACGCTTACTTTTGTCTGATAAAACCTTTTAATCATGCGATTCTATTAAATTATTATTTAATAATAGGGAACACGACCATCATGACATTCCTCCAAGAGATTATTAATTACTACTTTTTTTCAGAGGGGAAGTTCTTTTCCTTTCAACACGAAAAAAATATACGAAATATTTGTAGCTATCATGTCTTTTAACTATTTAACACTATTTTCATTGTAAAAATGTTAACAACATTTATAGAGGAGGAATGTACATGTCACAAGCTCGTGCGACCGAGGTTGCTCAGAGAGAAATTTCTACAAAAGAAGTTTCTAAAAAGGGAACAAACAGAGCTTTATTAGCCAGTATGGTTGGAAGTTCAATTGAGTGGTTTGACTTTTTTCTTTATGGGTCAATGGCTTCTCTGGTATTTAATAAACTATTTTTTCCGAGTCACGATCCGGTAGTTGGGTTAATGCTTTCCTATCTATCGTTTGGCCTTTCATTTTTCATTCGCCCATTAGGTGGAGTTATTTTCAGCCATATTGGCGATAAAATTGGGAGAAAGAAAACACTGATACTAACTTTATCCTTGATGGGTGGAGCTACCTTTTTGATTGGTTTATTACCAAATTACAATACTATTGGGATTTGGGCCCCAATTTTACTTATTACTCTGCGCTTGTGCCAAGGGCTTGGAATTGGCGGGGAGTGGGGCGGTTCTGTACTATTAGCGGTTGAATATTCAAAAAAGGGAAACCGCGGGTTTTATGGCAGTATCCCACAACTCGGAGTACCAGTCGGAATGCTGCTTGGAGTAATGTCTATCTCATTGCTAAATAAGCTGCCAGAAGAACAATTTCTATCATGGGGATGGCGCCTGCCGTTTCTCCTAAGTACTATATTGATTTTCATTGGCCTTTGGATTCGTAACGGTATAGATGAAACGCC
>Ga0182747_1000814_pt1 | contig 26581 bp, 21 predicted proteins | sample eDN3rd30CBELigBY_FD_128526 | JGI IMG/M metagenome (GOLD analysis project Ga0182747, IMG submission 128526) | Enriched backyard soil microbial communities from Emeryville, California, USA - eDNA 3rd pass 30_C BE-Lig BY (version 2) (version 2) | ecosystem: Environmental > Terrestrial > Soil >... | reverse complement strand
GCGCGGCAAGCATCAGGGCCAGGACATCCCGATGTGCGGGGTGCCGATCCACCGCTCCGACGAATATCTGCACCGGCTCATCGCGCTCGGCCATCGCGTCGCGGTGTGCGAGCAGCTCGAGGACCCGGCCGAGGCCAAGAAGCGCGGCAGTAAGAGCGTGGTCAAACGCGACGTCGTGCGCCTCGTCACGCCCGGCACGCTGACCGAAGACACCTTGCTCGATGCGCGGCGCAACAACTACCTGCTGGCGATTGCGCGGGCGCGACTGTCCTCGGTCGGCACGGAAGCGCGTTTCGGCCTCGCCTGGATCGACATGTCGACCGGCGAATTCCGCATCACCGAATGCGACCGCATCATGCTGGCGGCCGAAATCGCGCGGCTTGAGCCCGGCGAAATCCTGATCTCGGATACGCTCAACACCGACATCGATCTGATCCCGCTGTGGCGCGAACTGCCGGCGGTGACGCCGCTCGGCCGCGACGTGTTCGACAGCGCCACCGCAGAGCGCCGCCTCACGTCTTTCTTCGCGGTTGCCACCAGCGACGGCTTCGGCGCGCTGACCCGGCTGGAGATCACCGCCGCGGCCGCCGCCGTCACCTATATCGAGCGCACGCAGATCGGCCAGCGCCCGCCTTTGTCGCCGCCCTTGCGCGAGGCCGTCGCCTCCACCATGGCGATCGACCAGGCGACGCGCGGCAATCTCGAGCTGATGCGCACGCTGTCCGGCGAGCGGCGCGGCTCGCTGCTCGACTGCATCGACCGCACCGTCACTTCGGCCGGCTCGCGCCTGCTGGCGCAACGTCTGTCGGCCCCGCTCACCGACGTCAACGCCATCGCCAAGCGCCTCGACGCCGTGGCCTGCTTCGTGGCCGATGTCGCGGCCCGCGCCGAGACGCGCTCGCGGCTCGCCGCCGCGCCCGATCTTGCCCGCGCGCTCACCCGCATCGCGCTCCAGCGCGGCGGTCCGCGCGATCTCGCGGCTGTCAGAGACGGCATCGCCGCAGCGCATGAACTCGCCCGCGCGCTATCGTCAATCAAGGACGCGCCGGACGAAATCGCCGAAGCCCTCGGCCTGTGCCGCAAGGTCGATGCCGCGCTGGCCGATGAACTTGCCCGCGCGCTCGGCGAAGAACTGCCGCTGATCAAGCGCGACGGCGGCTTCGTGCGTGAAGGCTACGCCGCCGCGCTCGACGAGAACCGCGCGCTGCGCGATGAATCACGCCGGGTCATCGCCGCGCTGCAGGCGCGCTATGCCGACGACACCGGCGTCAAGGCGCTCAAGATCAAGCACAACAATGTGCTCGGCTACTTCGTCGAAGTCACGGCGCTCAACGCCGACAAGATGCTGCAGCCGCCGCTGAACGCGACCTTCATCCATCGCCAGACGCTCGCGGGCCAGGTGCGTTTCACCTCGACCGAACTTGGCGAACTGGAAGCCAAGATCGCCAGCGCCGCCGATCGCGCGCTCGGCCTCGAATTAGAGATCTTCGACAGGCTCTGTGCCGCAGTCATCGCGCAAGGCAACGCCATCAAGCAATGCGCCGAAGCGCTGGCCCGGCTCGATGTGGCCTCCAGCCTCGCCGCACTCGCCGCCGAATGCAATTACGCGCGGCCCCAGGTTGACGACAGCCTCGCCTTCGTCATCGACGGCGGCCGCCATCCGGTGGTCGAGCAGGCTTTGTCGCGCGACGGCACGCCCTTCGTCGCCAATGACAGCGACTTGTCACCGCCAAACGCCGAGGACGAGCACCCCGGCGGCCGCATCTGGCTGATCACCGGCCCGAACATGGCCGGCAAATCGACCTTCCTGCGACAGAACGCACTGATCGCCATTCTCGCGCAGATGGGCTCCTTCGTGCCGGCGAAAGCCGCGCGTATCGGCGTGGTCGATCGCCTGTTCTCGCGCGTCGGCGCCGCCGACGATCTGGCGCGCGGCCGCTCGACTTTCATGGTCGAGATGGTCGAGACCGCGGCCATTCTCAATCAGGCCGGCAATCGTGCGCTGGTCATCCTCGACGAGATCGGCCGCGGCACCGCGACGTTCGATGGCCTGTCCATCGCCTGGGCGACAATCGAGCATCTGCACGACGTCAACACCTGCCGCTCGCTGTTCGCCACGCATTATCACGAGCTCACCGCGCTGTCGGCGCGGCTGGCCCGCGTCCACAACGTGACCATGAAGGTGAAGGAGTGGAAGGGCGACGTCGTGTTCCTGCACGAAGTCGTCGCCGGCGCCGCCGACCGCTCCTACGGCATTCAGGTGGCCAAGCTCGCCGGGCTTCCGGCCAGCGTCATCGAGCGCGCCAAGGTCGTGCTGGCCAAGCTCGAGCAGGAAGACCGCGCCGCACCGAAAGGCTTCGAGGATCTGCCGCTGTTCGCGGCCAACTACCAGCCGTCGGCCGCGCCCGCCGAACCGGCGCATGAGCGAGTCATTGCCGCCATCACCGCGCTCAATCCAGACGAACTGTCGCCGCGCGAGGCGATGGAGACGTTGTATCAGTTGAAAGCGAAGCTGAAAGAGGCGGAGAAGAAGTGACTCCGTTCGTCCCGCGAAGGCGGGGACCCAGAGCCTCCGAGTTCAGCAGCCGTAAGGAATAACTGGATTCCCGCTTGCGCGGGAATGAGCGGAGTAAGAGGCAGCGCTAACGAGCCTAAACCCTGCCCCGGTTCTTCCAAACCCACAGCAACCCGTTCCACGCCACGCCGATGGCGAGGCCGATCAGATAGGCCCACCACACACCGATGGGCTCGGCGAGCATGTGCACGGCGAACAGGCCGAGCGTCAGGCCGATGAGCGGCACCTGCAGATGCGCGGCGACGCTCGCCGCCGCCGCGCCGCCGGCGCGCGTATAAAGAATGATGAAGAACGAGCTCATCGCCACCGGGAAGAAGGCGAAGACGCCAGAGAAATATGAGCCGATCGACGAGCTCAGGCCCGTCACGGTGATGACCACAAGGGTTACGATGACGGCCCGCCACACAAGATCGCGCTTGGTCAGGGTGACGCGCGCTCTCGCTTTCACGTCGCCGAGATAATGCGAGGCGATATAGATCGTGACCGGAAAGACGATGGCGTTGGCGAGCAGCGCTGACGAGGCCGTCCACGGCACCAGCCGCGACAGGAAGGCCCCGGCGAGCCAGACCAGCAGTGCGCCGCCGAGACTGGGCACCAGCCGGTAACGCGGCGCCAGAATGGCGAAGGTCAGCGCGAAGATCGGCCCCACCGCATTCGCGACAATGCTGCCGATGGCGCTCTGCGCGATGAAATGCGCATCGTGCTCGATGGCGAGAATGATCATGGCCGCGCCGCCGGCGGTCGGTAGCGCCGCAATCAGCGCACCGATGAACGGCCCGGAGCGTTCCACCACCACCGAAGCGATGACGACGATGCTCGCCGTCATCACGATCTTCAGTGCGAGGCCGAACCAGAACAACGGCGTGATGAGTACAGCGCTCATGCGGCTTTGACCCTGCGAATGAGGAAGAGGATCACATTGACAGCGACCGATACGGCCAGCGTCAGGACCAGCGCCCAGACCGAACCGAGCGGAACGGCGGTCAGATGCAATGTCAGCATGGCGAGACCAAAGCCGCCGAGGCCGACGGCCGAGTGGCCCAGCACCGTCGCCGTCGCCCGCCCGCCGACGCGGTTATGAAGGATGATGGCGATGCTTGTGAGCACGATGGGAAACACCGCGAGATTGCCGCTCGCGGCCGGCCCGATATGATGACTGAGTGTCACCACGACGCCGACCAAGGTCGCTACCATGCCGGCACGCAGGAAGTAGTCGTACCAATAGGTCCGCATGCGCGGAAAGTGGACGTGCGGCAGCCTCGACTGCACCAGCATGGCAATAATGACGGCGGCAATGTTGACCCCGATCGTCGCCCAGAGCCCAAGCTGCAACTGATTGCCCAACAGCCAGATCGACAAGCCCCAGACGACGAAGGCGCCAGCCAGGCTCTCGACGAGCGAGCGCCGTTGCGCCAGCAAGCAGTAGGTCAACGAGAAGAAGATATTGACCGCATTCGACAACATGCTGCCCAGCGCGCTGGCGCCGATGAAAGCCGCATCATGGTCGATGGCGAGAAAAATGTAGATCGGCCCGGCGCTGATCGGCAGCGTCGCGACCAGCCCGCCGATCAGCGGCCCGGCCCGCTCCGCCGTCACAGTCGCCGCGATGAGGAACGCGGCGGTCACGGCCATGCGCACGACCAGGGTCAGTGCGAAGTAGAGATCGGGAGACATTATCCGGTGGCCTCGTGTCCCGGCCGCGGCGCACCGTGAAACGGTGCGACGCAGAACCGGGACCTAGCTTCTGTTCCAGACAGCATCGGTCCCGGGTCTGCGATGCAAACCCGGGACACGGGCTTTTTACGCCCTTGCCATTTTCACATCGACCTGCGGGCCGCTTTTGATGGTCTGGTAGACCACACAATAGCGTTCGGTCAGCTTGAGAAGCTGATCGAGTTTTTCCTGCGGTGCGTCGGTGTCGAGATCGAAGCGCAGGCGGATTTGGGCGAAGCCGACCGGTGCATCCTTGGCAACGCCGAGCGTGCCGCGGAAATCGAGATCGCCTTCGGCCGAGACCTTGCCCGACTTCAGCGGGATCTCGAGCGCCGTCGCCACCGCCTTCACGGTGACGCCGGCGCAGGCGACCAGCGCCTCCAGCAGCATATCGCCCGAGCATAGCTCCATGCCTGAGCCGCCCGTGGCCGGATGCAGGCCGGCGACCGCAAGCGCGCGGCCGGTCTCCACCTTGCAGGCGATGCTGGTGTCATCGAGCGTGCCCTTGGCCTTCAGCGTGATCATCGCCGAGCCAGCGTCGCTCTTGTACTTTTCCTTGATCGGCGCCTGCATGGCGCGCAGTTCATTGGCATCCATAGTCGCTATGTCCTTAGGCGTTCGTCAGCACGACGCGGCCGATCACCTTGCCGGCCTTGAGATCGTCGAGCGCCGACTGCACCTCATCGAGCGGGCGCTCGCGGATCGGCACCGGGGGGGCGCCGGTGCGGCTGACCAGTTCGAGCAGCTCCTTCATCTCCGGCAATGAGCCGACATAGGAGCCCTGGATGGTCATGGCGCGCATCGGGAAGAACGGCGTCGATATGGTAATGTCGCCGCCGAACAGGCCGACGATGACGATCTTGCCGCCCTTGGTGATGAGGCCGTCGATCGACAGCTTCACGGTGTCCGACGAACCGACGAAGTCGATGACCGCCCAGGCACCGCCATTGGTGGCGTCGATGATCTGCTTGGCGGCATCCGGCGCGCGGCCGTCGATCGCCGCTACCGCGCCGGCTTTCAGCGCGGCTTCGCGCTTGACCGGGTCGATGTCCACCATGATGACGCTCTTGCCGCCCATCGCCTTGTGTAGCGCAATCGCCATCAGGCCGAGGCCCCCGGCGCCCATGATCACGACCGGCTCGTCCTTGAGCGTGTCGCTGACCTTCTTCAGCGCGCTGAAAGCGGTGACGCCCGAACAGGCGAGCGGCGCGGCCTGCACCGGGGTGAGGTTGCCGATGTCGAACAGGTGGCGCGGATGCGGCACGACCAGATGGCTGGCATAGCCGCCGTCGGAAAATACGCCGAGATTCTTCGGCGTCCGGCAAAGATTCTCCTCGCCACGGCGGCAGACCATGCATTCGCCGCAGCCGATCCAGGGATTGGCGAGCCTGACTTCGCCAACCTTGACGCCCTTGGCGTCGGGGCCCACGGCGATGACTTCGCCGACGTTCTCATGGCCCATGGTGAGCGGCAGCTTGATGCCGCGCTCGAGGAGCTGCATGCGCTTGCCGCCGCCGAGTTCGTAATAGCCGTCCCAGATATGGAGATCGCTGTGGCAGACGCCGGAGGCCTTGATCCTGAGGAGCACCTCGGTGCCCTTCGGTTCAGGGGTCGGCTTTTCGTTAAGCTGGAGGGGCTGCCCACAGGTGCAGACCTGGAACATACGCATGTCGTTTCTCTCCCGAATTTCAATTTGGCCCGGGACCATAGCCTATGATCCCGAAAAGTGGGACCCGGTTTTCGGACAAGCTCATGTGCCGGAAAGGAGGGCGCCGCTCACCACCACATGCCGGCGCCGGCCGGGGCTTCGTCCTCTTTTTCGCGGCTGTTCCGCGCCAATGAACGATCCAGCGCCGCTAGAACCTGTTTTTTCACGGTTTCGAAGCGGGCCGACTGCCGGTCGCGCGGGCGTGCCAGGCCGGTGACGATCTCCTCAAACAGTCGTCCGGGCCGCGGCTTCATCACGTAGATGCGGTCGGCGAGCACGACCGCCTCCTCGACGTCGTGCGTGACCAAAATGAGAGTCGGCCGCAGGTCGGCCCACAGGTCGAGCAGATGCTCCTGGAGGTCGGCGCGGGTGAAGGCATCCAGCGCCGAGAACGGCTCGTCGAGCAGCAGCACCTCGGGGCGGGGCACCAGCGCCCGGGCAATGGCGACGCGCTGCGCCTGGCCGCCGGACAGTTCGCGCGGCCAGGCCCGCGCCTTGTCGGCAAGGCCGACGCGCTTGAGCGCCTCGCCAATGCGCGCGACGCGTTCCGCCTTGGGCAGATGATCGAGGCCGAAGCCGATATTGTCGGCGACACTCAGCCACGGCAGCAGGCGCGGCTCCTGGAAGACGACGCCGATCTTCTCATGCGGCGCGGTGATGGCGGCGCCGTCGAGCACGACGCGGCCGCGGCTCGGCGTGTCGAGGCCGGCAATGGCGCGCAGCATGGTCGATTTGCCGCAACCGGAGCCGCCGACAATGGCGACGATCTCGCCGGGCTCAACGGCGAAGCTGACGCCCTCGAGCGCATGCGCGCCGTTCGGATAGGTCTTGCCGACGTTTTCGAGCTGGAGCATCGGCTCAGGCCTCCGTGTGCCGGGCGCGGTCTTCCCAGCGCAGCAGCGGCGCGGCGAGACCCACGATCAGCCAGTCGGTGACCTTGCCGAGTACGGCGAAGGCGACGATGGCGGCGACGATCTGCGCCGGCTTGCCGAGTTGCTGGCCATCGACCAGCAGGAAGCCGAGACCTTCGGACGCACCCATGAATTCGGCGGCGACGACGAACATCCAGCCGAGGCCAAGGCCGGAGCGCAGCGCCACGACATAGGACGGCAGCACGGCGGGCAGCAGGATGCGCCGGATCATCCCCGCGCCGGACAGGCGGAAGGCGCGCCCGACCTCGACGATCTTGCGATCGACCGAGACCACGGCGCCCATGACGCCGAGATAAACCGGAAAAAAGACGCCGACCGCGATCAGCGTGACCTTGGAGGCTTCGAAAATGCCGAGCCACAGGATGAACAGCGGCACCCAAGCGATCGAAGGAATGGCGCGCAACGCCTGCAGGGTCGGGTCGAGAAGCCGCCGCGTCAGCGACGAATAGCCGGTGATGGCACCAAGCACGGTACCGGCGGCAACGCCAACACCGAAGCCGGCGGTAACGCGGGCAATGGTGGCGGCGGCATGACGCTGCAGTTCGCCGGTTTTGGCGAGCTCCATGAAGGTCGCGTAAATGACCGACGGCGGCGGCACCAGGCGGCCATTGGACAGGCCGAAGCGCACGGCCAATTCCCAGCCGGCTGCCAGCACGACAGGGACGATCAGGCCCAGCGCCGGTTTGGCGTAGCGGGTCCAGGACGCGCGCCGCGCCGGAGCGGCCTCGATGTCATTGGCTGCGATACTCATGCTCCCAACAGACATAGGACCACCCTAAAAGGCAACAGGCTTGAGGACCTGCGCGATCACCAACAAAAGAGCGTCCGGAAGTGTCCCGAAGGACAATTCCGGACGAGTTTATCCAGGGAGGAAACGAATGATCGGACGCCGCCGGGCGCCCGATCGTAGATAATCAGTTCGTACCGGCGGAAAGATAGCGATCGTCAATCAGATCATCCACGGTCTTCTTGACATCGACATCGGCCTTGATGACGCCGGCCTTCTGCAGCGCCAGGCCGGCCTCGAGGATCGACTCGCGCTGAGGCGCGCCGATCTTCGAATGAGTGAGCTCGGTGCGCTCCTTGAGCTGCTTGTCGACGACTTCGCCGGGCAGCTTGGTGACGGCGATGAAGTCGGTTTTCACCTCGTCATAGTGCGACAGGGCGTATTTGCGGGCCTCTTCGTAGACCGCGAGCACGCGCTTGACGAGATCGGGGTGATCCTTGGCGAAGTCCTCGCGCACATTGAGAATGCCCCAGGTGTTGGCGGCAGCGTTGCGGTAGAACAGCTTGGCGCCGTCCTCGACTTCCGCCTGCGCCATCATCGGATCGAGACCGGCCCAGGCATCGACGTCGCCGCGGATCAGCGCAGTCTTGCCGTCGGCGTGCTGCAACAGCACCGGCGTAATATCCTTGTCGGTCAGACCGGCGCCCAGCAGAGCGCGGACGAGGAAGATGTGCGGATCGGTGCCGCGCGTCACCGCGACGCGCTTGCCCTTGAGATCCTCGATCTTGGTGATCTTCGAGTCCTTGCCCGTGACCAGCGCGGTCCATTCAGGGCGCGAATAGACATAGATCGATTTGATCGGATTGCCGTTGATCTTGGCGACCAGCGCCGCCGAGCCGGCGGTCGAGCCGAAGTCGATCGAGCCGGCATTGAGGAATTCAAGCGCCTTGTTGGAGCCGGCCGACTGCACCCAGCGAATGGAAATGCCGTCCTTGGCGAATTCCTTCTCGAGCAGGCCCTTGTTCTTGAGCAGGATCGAAACCGGATTGTAGGTCGCCCAATCGACGCGTAGCTCCTTCGGCTTGTCGGCCGCATGCGCGACTGCCGCCGGGACGAGGCCCGCGACGAGACCGAGCGCGATCAGTGAACGCCGTGAAAACGAAACCATATCTTGCTCCCCAAGAACGGCGGAACGACCGCGCTCCGCAGAATTTTTATTCTTTAGAACGCCATATTTTTCGCGTCAAAAGCATATTTTTATCCTTATATTATTATTTCGTAGAACATTATGCCAATTATCGGCGCATTGCAGAACCGGTACTATCTTGATGGGGCGGCGGTGACTTCTATCGCGCCCTCCGCTATCCGGATGTCCCTATGGCCTCCCTTGCTCTCGAGCGCGATTCGACCAGGTCCGCGGTGTCTACGTCGCGGAATGGCGGCGACCTGATCGACAGCCGCGCCATCATCGCCGACCTCGAAGACCTGGCCGCGGCCAAGCGCGGCAACGACATCGAACTGCGGGCCGCGGTGGCGCAGCGACTGAAAGCCGCGCTGAACGAAGGCCGCGACCGGGCCGAGCGTCTGCTGCTGAAGGACCGTCACGGCCGTCGGTGCGCCGAGCGCATCTGCCGGATGGAAGATGAGATCATCGGCATCCTCTACGACTTTGTGCGCAAGCATCTCTATCCGTCGGAAAATCCGTCCGAGACCGAGCACATGGCGATCGTCGCCACCGGCGGCTACGGCCGCGGGTTTCAGGCGCCGAACTCGGACATCGATCTGTTGTTCTTGTTGCCCTACAAGCAGACCGCCTGGGGCGAGCAGGTCGCCGAGACGATCCTCTATGCGCTGTGGGACACCGGACTGAAGGTCGGCCACGCCACCCGGTCGGTGGACGAGTGCATCCGCCAGGCCAAGGCGGACATGACCATTCGCACCGCGCTGCTGGAATCCCGCTTCCTGCTCGGCGACCGCAAGCTGTTCGATGAACTGGTGACGCGCTTCGACACCGACGTGGTGCGCAACACCGCGCCGCAATTTGTCGCCGCCAAGCTCGCCGAACGCGAGGAGCGTCACCGCCGCAGTGGGCAGTCACGTTACCTGGTCGAACCGAACGTCAAGGACGGCAAAGGCGGTCTGCGCGACCTGCACACCTTGTTCTGGATCGCGAAATACGTCTACCGCGTCCGCGAGCCGGAAGAACTGGTGAAGCTCGGCGTGTTCGACAAGACCGAGTATGCGCTGTTCCGCCGCTGCGAGGATTTCCTGCTGGCGGTGCGTTGCCATCTGCACTTCCTGACCGGCCGTCCGGAAGAACGGCTGTCGTTCGACGTGCAGCGCGAGATCGCGGTGCGGCTCGGCTATACCGAACATCCGGGCATGCAGGATGTCGAACGCTTCATGAAGCACTATTTCCTGGTCGCCAAGGATGTCGGCGACCTGACGGCGATCCTGTCGGCCGAACTCGAGGTCAGCCACGCCAAGGGCGCGCCGGTCCTGAGCCGCGTGATGTCGAAGCTGCGGCCGGTGAAGCGCAAGCAGCTCGGCGACTCCAAGGACTTCATTGCCGAGAACAACCGCATCCTTTGCGTCAATGCCAATGTGTTCAAGCGCGACCCGGTCAACCTGATCCGCATTTTTTATCTGGCGCAGAAGCACAATCTCGCCCTGCATCCGGACGCGATGCATGCGATGACGCGCTCGCTCAAGCTGATCGATGCCAGGCTGCGCGACAGCGAAGAGGCCAATCAGCTTTTCCTCGACATCCTCACCTCCAAGCGCGATCCGGAAACGGTGCTGCGCCGCATGAACGAAGCCGGCGTGCTCGGCCGCTTCGTCCCCGCCTTCGGCAAGGTGGTGGCGATGATGCAGTTTAATATGTATCACCACTATACGGTGGACGAGCATCTGCTGCGCTGCATCGGCGTTCTTTCCGAAATGGAAGAAGGCGCCGCCACCGACGCGCCGCTCGCCAACGAGCTGATCCACAAGATCAAGCCGGCGAGCCGCACGCTGCTCTACGTGGCGATGTTCCTGCACGACATAGCCAAGGGCCGGCCGGAAGATCACTCCATCGCCGGCGCCAGGATCGCACGCCGCCTCTGCCCGCGCCTCGGTCTGTCGGCTGCGGACACCGCGACCGTGGCCTGGCTGATCGAACAGCACCTCGTGATGTCGACCGTGGCGCAATCGCGCGACCTTTCGGATCGCAAGACGATCGAGAACTTCGCGGCCGTGGTGCAGTCGGTGGAGCGGCTCAAGCTGCTGACCATTCTCACCATCGCCGATATCAAGGCGGTCGGTCCCGGCGTGTGGAATGGCTGGAAGGCGCAGCTCGTGCGCACGCTCTATTTCGAGACCGAGCCGGTGCTGACCGGCGGCTTCTCCGAGGTCAATCGCGCCCAGCGCGTCGCCGCATCGCAGGCCGAATTCCGTCACGCGATGCAGGCCAGGCAATGGCCGGCCGAAAAGGTCGAAGCCCACATCGCGCGGCTCTATCCAGCCTACTGGCTGAAGGTCGATCTCGAGCACAAGATCGAGCATGCCGATCTGCTGCGCGGCGTCGAAGATTCCGGCAAGAGCCTTGCCACCGCAATCCGCTTTGACGCCGCGCGCGCGGTTACCGAACTGACGGTGCTGGCGCCGGATCATCCATGGCTGCTGTCGAGCATCGCCGGCGCCTGCGCCATGGCCGGCGGCAACATCGTCGATGCGCAGATCTTCACCACCACGGACGGTCAGGCGCTCGACACCATTTCTCTGTCGCGCGAATTCGAGCGCGACGACGACGAGCAGCGCCGTGCCGACCGAATCGCAACATCGATAGAAAAAGCGCTGCGCGGCGAGTTGCGACTGCCCGATGTGGTGGCGCGCCGCGCCCCCCCGAAGGGCCGCATCAAGGCGTTCTCGGTCGAGCCCGGCGTCGATATCAACAACCAGTGGTCCCACCGGTACACGATGATCGAAATCGTCGGCCTCGACCGGCCCGGCCTGCTTTACGAACTGACCGCGACCTTGTCGAAGCTCAACCTCAATATCGCCTCGGCGCATGTCGCCACATTCGGCGAACGCGCGGTGGACGTCTTCTACGTGACCGATCTGATGGGCGCGCAGATCACCTCGCCCACCCGTCAGGCAGCCATCAAGCGCGCCTTGATTGCGCTGTTCGCCCGCCCGGATACTCGGCCAGGCAAGGGCGCCGCGTGACATGCGACCTGACGACGTACGGCAATACGGGCTCAATCAAAGGGGCTGAAGGCGCCGCCATGATCCGTCGCCCGGCTACTTGCATCGCAGGTCTGACCGCCGCGCTTCTGGCGGCGATGCCGGTTGCGGAAGCCGCCTCACCTCCGCCCGAGATGCGCGCCGTCATTCAGTACGCGATTACAATGATCGGCGTCCCGGTCGGCCGCATTACATGGACCGTCGAGCTGGGAGCAAACAGCTACCAGACCTCGGCGAGCGGCAAGGCGAGCCGTGCCGTCAGCATCCTGGTCAATGGCGAGGGCCGGGTCTCCGTGCAGGGCATCTTCACGGCGGACCGCGCCGCGCCGAGCTTCTTCTCCTCCAACGTCATCGACGACGGCGACGCCACCGGGCTGCAGATGACGTTCGAGAACGGCAACATCAAAACGCTGCGCATCGACGATCCGCCCGATCACGCCATCCGTGTGCCGGTGACGGACGAGCACAAGCGCAACGTCACCGATCCGCTCAGCGCCATGCTGATCCCGGCCACGGCCGAAAGCCCGTCGCTGTCGCCGGGGCAGTGCAATCGCAGCCTGTCGATCTTCGACGGCCAGCGCCGCTACGACCTGACGCTCAGTTACAAGCGCATGGACAAGCTCAAGCTCAGCCGCGGCTATAACGGGCCGGCGCTGGTCTGCGCCGTCGTGCTGCATCCGATCGCCGGCTATCGGCCGGACAGCCTGCTCGTAAAATATGTCGGCGGCCGCGCCGGTCTCGAAATCTGGTTCATGCCGATCGAAGGCACGCCCATTGTACTCCCCGGCCTCCTCAAAATGCCGACCGGCGTCGGTACCATGGAGATCGAGGGCGAACGGATCGACCGCACGGTGCTCAAGCCGCCGACGGCGCCGGCTGACCCGGCCCCGGCCCGCTAGTTCGGGCGTGCCGGCGCGGCGAACCCGCGAATATGGTGCGATTGCCACGCCCTAGATGGTTAACCGGCGCCTGCCCGGAACCCTCCGAAAATCCCGAAAATCCGAGCTTTTTTACGGCCCCTTAAACCGCGCCGCATAGCCTTGCTGCCGGGATCGGCGCCTCGTGCGGGCGACGGCATTGTGTCGAGTTTGGGTTTGCGTCGATGGCGGGACGGGGACATTCGGGCGGACGCCGCGAGCCGGTGTTCGATGACGCGCCCGAAGTGCGCGTGACGCCGGGCGACGGCGGCAATCGTCCGCGCAAGACTTCTCCGAAGAAAAAGAAAGCGCGCTCGAAGGCGCGCGGAGGCAAGCGCTCGCTCATCGGCCGCGTTGCCTATTGGTCGCTGATCGCCTGCATCTGGGTGTGCATCGGCCTGACCGCCGTCGTCGGCTATGTCGGCGCGCATCTGCCGCCCATCCAGTCACTCGAGATTCCCAAGCGGCCGCCGACCATTCGCATGCTGGATTCGGCCGGCAATGAATTCGCCCGCCGCGGCGACATGGCCGGCGAGGTGCTGGCGCTGAAGGATATGCCGCCGCACGTGCCGCGGGCTTTCATCGCCATCGAGGACCGGCGCTTCTACGATCACTACGGCATCGATCCTTACGGCATCGCCCGCGCGGTCGTCGCCAATGCCATGCATCGCGGCGTCGCCCAGGGGGGCTCGACGCTGACGCAGCAACTCGCCAAGAACCTTTTCCTGACGCAGGAGCGTACCCTCACCCGCAAGCTGCAGGAGGCGATGCTGGCGCTCTGGCTGGAGCGCAAATTCTCCAAGGCGCAGATCCTCGAACTCTATCTCAACCGCGTCTATTTCGGCGCCGGCGCCTATGGCATCGAGCAGGCTTCGCAGCGTTATTTCAGCAAGCCGGCCAAGCAGCTCTCGATCGGCGAAGCCGCCCTGCTGGCGGGCCTCGTCAAATCGCCGTCGCGGCTGGCGCCGACGCGGGACTACAACGCCGCCGAACGGCGCTCCCGCATCGTGCTGGCGTCGATGAGCGAACTCGGCTTCATCACGCCGGCAAGCGAGAAACTCGCCATCGCCAAGCCGCCGCGCATCGTGGCGCAGGTCAACAGTGGATCGAGCAACTACGTCGCCGACTGGATCATGGATGCGGTCAACGACACGCTCGGCCATATCGAAGAAGATATCGTCGTCCAGACCACCATCGATTCAGCCGCGCAGGCGAGTGCCGAGAAGGCGCTGGCCGACGAATTCGCCAAGGCGACCAAGGTCGGCGCAACGCAGGCGGCCCTGGTATCGATGACGCCGAATGGCGCGGTGCGCGCGCTGATCGGCGGCCGCAATTACGCCGACAGCCAGTTCAACCGGGCGGTCGCCGCCAAGCGCCAGCCGGGCTCGGCGTTCAAGCCTTTCGTCTATCTTACCGCGCTGGAGCGCGGGCTGACGCCGGACACCGTGCGCGTCGACGGCCCGATCAAGATCAAGGGTTGGGCGCCGGAGAACTACAGCCATGAATATTTCGGGCCGGTGACTTTAACGCGCGCGCTGGCGCTGTCGCTCAACACCGTGTCGGTGCGCCTCACCATGGAAGTGACGCCGATGGCGGTGATCCGCACGGCGCATCGCCTCGGTATTGCCTCGAAGCTCGAGCCGAACGCCTCGATCTCGCTCGGCACCTCGGAAGTGTCACCGCTCGAACTCACCGGCGCCTATGCCGTGTTCGCCAATGGCGGCAATGCCGTAACGCCCTATGTCATCGAACGCATCAGCACCGTCGAAGGCAAGGTTCTCTATTTCCGAAATCAGCAGCCGCTCGGTCGCATCGTCGATGCCGGCACCGTCGGCATGATGAACCAGATGATGCAGGAAACGCTGACCATCGGCACCGCGCACAAGGCCGACCTCGGCGGCGTGCCCGCCGCCGGCAAAACCGGCACGTCCCAGGATTTCCGCGATGCCTGGTTCGTCGGCTACACCGCGCATCTCGTCACCAGCGTCTGGCTCGGCAATGACGATAATACGCCGATGAAGAAGGTGACCGGCGGCGGCCTGCCGGTCGAGATCTGGAGCCGCTACATGCGCGATGTCCATCGCGGCGTGCCGGTCGCCGGCTTGCCGAGCGTGCCGTCGCGCGGCTTCTTCGACAATCTGTTCGGCGGCAACCAGCCGGCACCGGCCCAGCAGCGGCCGGAGCCGCCCGCCTCCGTGCCGATGGCGAGCAATGAGCCGCGCCAGACCACCGGCGCGGGCCTCGACGGCTGGCTGCTCGACAACCTGTTCGGCCGGCGCTAGCGCGTTTTCAAGCGAAGTGGAAACCGGTTCGCGTAAAGAAAACGCGTTGCAACAGAGTCAGACGTCATGGGCGGCGGCGTGGCTCTTGCGAATGCCGCGCGTCGCGATCCAGAGGACAAGCGTCGCAACGCCCATGAAGGCCACTGCAGCGGCGAGCGGCATCGGCCCGCGATCAAGCAGCAATCCGACCATCGACGCGCAGAGCGCCGCCACGACTTGCTGAATGAAGCCGAACAGCGAGGACGCCGCGCCGGCACGTTCCGGGAATGGCGTCATGGCGCCGGCAATCGACTGCGGCAGCACCATGCCGAGGCCCATGAGATAGATCGTCATCGGCAGCACGACGGCAAGCGAAGAGGTAAAGCCGATGTAGAGCGAGGCAAAGAACACAGAACCGCCGATGGTCGCCAGCACGGCGCCGATGCCGATCACCGTGTCGATGCCGAGACGGATGACAATGCGCGCGCCGATGTTCGAGCCGATCAGATAGCCCGCCGAGCCGACCGCGAAGACAAAGCCGAACTCGAACGCGGTCAGCCTGTAGACGTTCTGTAACAGAAACGCCGAACCGGCGAGCCAGGCGAGCAGGCCGGAATAGGTCGCGGTGCACATCGCCAGATAAGCGCGGTAGGCGCGGTTGCGGAAGACGACGCGATACGACTGCCAGATCGACCCGATGGACACCCGTTCGCTGGCGCGCGTTTTCAGCGTTTCGGGCAGCCAGAAATAGGTCGCGAGCGCCACCACGGCGCAAATCAGCCCCAGCACAGTGAAAACGCCGCGCCAGCCGAACGCGGCCTGCACCATGCCGCCGAACATCGGCGCCAGCACCGGCGCCAGCGCCATCACCGACGAGATGATCGACATCTCGCGCGCGGCCTGCCGGCCGGAATAAAGATCGCGCACCACCGCGCGCGACAGCACCACCCCGCCGGCGCCGCCGAAGGCTTGCAGCAGCCGCGCCCCGATCAGCATCTCGATCGATGTCGACAGCACGCACAGCACGGTCGCGGCGAGGAAAATGCCCATCGACAGCAGCAGCACCGGCTTGCGGCCGTGCCGGTCGGAGAACGGGCCGTAGGCGATCTGCCCGGCGGCAAAGCCGAACAGGAACAGCGAGATCGTGAACTGCACCTCCGACGGCGTGGCGTGCAGCTGCTCGGCAATCTGCGGCATCGACGGCAGGTAGAAATCGGTCGAGAGCGGGCCGGTCGCGGCCAGCGCCGCCAGCAGCAGCGTCAGCGCTAAGGTGCCGGGTAAAAGCATCGGGTTACCGAAAAAACGTGAGGCGGGCGCGGCGGAAACTAGCCGCCATTGCCATAGCGATGCAAATCGGCGCCGTTGGTGTCGAGCCAGCTCTTGGCGCGGCGGAAATCGGGGCAGATGCGCGCGACCTGGCGCCAGAAGGCGCGGCTGTGGTTCATCTCGACGAGATGCGCGGCCTCGTGCGCCGCGAGGTATTCGAGCACGAAAGGCGGCGTCAGGATCAACCGCCACGAGTAGGACAGCACGCCCGTGGTCGAGCACGAGCCCCAGCGGCTCGACTGGTCGCGGATCGACACCCGCCTGAGCGTCACGCCGAGCGCGCCGGCCGCGCGGCGGCTGGCGATGTCGAGATCGCGCCGCGCTTCCTTCTTGAGAAAATCGTGAATGCGGCGGGCGACATGCGGCGCCTCGCCGGCGACGCAGAGCAGCGCGATCTCGCCTTCGGCTTCAATCCAGACCGTGCCCCGCGCCTGCGGCCGATGTTCGATGCGATGCGGCACGCCGCGCAGGGGTAGCACGGCGCCATCGACGAACGGCACCGGCTGCGGCAGCTTCGCCAGCCTTGCGGCGATCCAGGCGGCATTGCGCTCGGCAAAATCGCGCGCCTGCCTGAGACTGCCGCGCGGCGGCAAAGTCAGCACCACCTCCCGCGTCGCCGACTGCACCCGCAAGGTGTAGCGGCGGGCCTGCGCGTTCCGGCGCAGCACGATCTCGAAGACCTCCTCGCCGAACGCGATGGCGATGACCGACGGCTCGCTGGCGCGGCGCGAGAACAGGGCGCGAAAGGGAATAGACATGAGAAACCGGATCGGGAATCAGCCGGAACAGTGTGACACATGCAAATAACGCCGTCATTCCGGCACGGCCCGCAGGGCCGGAGCCGGAATCCATACTCCGCAGCGCTGGGGATACGGCTTCCGGGTTCGCGCTTTCGGCGCACCCCGCAATGACGATCGTCTACACCCGCTTCCTGCCGCCGCCATGGCCGCCATTATGCGACAGCATGAAATCGGCGATGCGCGGCTGGATCTCGGAGCGGAAACGCGAGCCGTTGAAGACGCCGTAGTGGCCAACGCCGGCCTGAACGTAGTGCACCTTGTCTTCGTCCGGAATATTCGGACACAGCGCATGCGTCGCTTCGGTCTGGCCGAGGCCGGAAATGTCGTCGTGCTCACCTTCGACGGTCATCAGCGCGACACGGCGGATCTTGCCCGGATCGACCGGTAGGCCGTGATGCGTCATCTCGCCTTTCGGCAGCGAGTGCCGGATGAAAACGGTATCGACTGTCTGCAGATAGAACTCGGCCGACAGGTCCATGACGGCGAGATATTCGTCGTAGAATTCGCGGTGCTTCTGCACGGAATCGCCGTCGCCCTTGACCAAATGGGTAAAGAGCGAGCGATGCGCCTCGAGATGGCGATCGAGATTCATGCTCATGAAGCCGGTGAGCTGCAGGAAGCCCGGATAAACATCGCGCATGAAGCCGGGATGCGGGAACGGCACCTTGGTGATAACATTGCGCCGAAACCACTCGATATCCTTGCTCTGCGCAAGCTGGTTCACCGCCGTCGGCTTGACGCGCGTATCGATTGGCCCGCCCATCAGCGTCATGCTGTGCGGCACATAAGGATCGTCGTTGGCCTCCATGACGGAAACCGCGGCGAGCACCGGCACGGCAGGCTGGCAAACCGCGAGCACATGGCAATCGCCCTGCAGCATGTGGCACATCGAAATCACGTAATCGATGTAATCGTCGAGATCGAATTTGCCGTCGGCCAGCGGCACGTTGCGCGCATTGCGCCACTCGGTGATGTAGACCTCGTGATTGGGCAGGAAGGCTTCGACCGTGCCGCGCAACAGCGTCGCGTAATGGCCTGAGAGCGGTGCGACGATCAGCACCTTCGGCTGCGGGCGGCGCGGCGCGCGCTCAAAGTGACGCTCGAAATGCAGAAGCCGGCAGAACGGCCGCTCCCACACCGGATGAATACTGACCGGCACGCGCTCGCCGCCGACCATGGTGTCGTCGAGGCGCCAATCCGGCTTGTCGTAAATGCGCGTGGTGCGCTCGAAGACTTCGGCGGCGGCGGCCATCGACTTGCCGTAGGTCGTGTGCGCCAGCGGATTACCAGGATTACGGAAAAACAACTTAGTCGCGTCGGCGATATGACGTGACGGATTAAGCGCGGCGTGGCCCATTTCGTAGAGCCAGTAGAGGGGCGCCGAGAGAACACCACCGCTTGCGGACGGCATCGCCGCCGCTCCGTCGAATTCACCAATTGGCATCAGGTTTTCTTCCGGCTCTTCGTTCACGGCGGCACACTGTCGGTTTTGACGCACCGCGTCAACATAACGCACAAGTATGAGATTCGGGTTTACGCTCTAAAAAACCACATGATTACAGAGATTTAATACTATTCTCCGGTCTGCATCAGCGAACCGTTGACCCGCGCGCTCTCCAGCAGGCGGACGAAGGCGTAAGCGGCTGCAGCAAACAACGCCACGTTGAAAACGAAGGCTTCGACCATCAGATCGGCGCGAAACACCTGGTCGATCAGCAGCGCCCGCATGCCCTCGAATACATAGGTCGGCGGCAGGCTCCATGCCACGTATTGCAGCCATTCCGGCAGCACAGACACCGGGTAGTAAACACACGTCAGGGGGAGGAAAAGGAACATGATGGTCCAGGCCATGCTTTCCGCGCCCATGCCGTTCCGCAGCAGCAAACCGGCGACGAAAATGCCGATCGCCCAACTCGTCAGAATGAGATTGACGAAGAAAGCCGCGAGCGCGAGGCCGAGCCCCCACAGATTGAAGCCGAAGAATGCCATCGCCATGAAGGTTACCGGGATCATGCCGATCGACAGCCGGACGATGCTCATGATCATCAGCGCGGCGACGAATTCGGTCGAGCGCAGCGGCGACATCATCAGGTTGCCGAGATTGCGCGCCCACATTTCTTCGAGAAACGAAATCGAGAAGCCGAGCTGACCGCGGAACAGAATGTCCCACAGCAGCACCGCGCCGATGAAGGTGCCGGCTGCGCCGGCCGCGAAGCCGGCATTCTTCGACACGTACATCTGCAGGAAGCCCCACATCAGCATCTGCACCGCCGGCCAGTAGACGAGATCGAGCAGCCGCGGCCACGACGAGATCAGCAGATACCAGTAGCGGCGCACCATGGCGCCGACACGGTAGGGGGAGAAGCTGGGGCTGCGATCGGGCGCGGCAGCGCTCATAGTGACACACACTGTTTGGTCGCGGTGCGGTTATTACCAACTCCGCTCGTTCCCGCGGAAGCGGGAACCCAGTCTTTGCCGCTCGCTACGGGATTGTTGCACTGGATCCCCGCTTTCGCGGGGATGAGCGGAGTGCGTCGGTGCGCCGGAGCCTCAGTCATCACCCCACCGCCTCCCGCTTCTCTCCGCGCCCGCGGGCGACGTCGAGAAACACCTCTTCAAGATTCTCGCGGCCGTAGCGCGACAACAGATTTTGCGGCGTATCGTCGTCCTCGACACGGCCGCGCTTCATGATGATGACGCGATCACACAGCCGCTCGACTTCGTTCATGTTGTGCGAGGCAAGCAGGATGGTGGCGCCGGTCTCGGCGCGGTAGCGCTCGAGATGACCGCGCACCCAGTCCGCGGTGTCGGGATCGAGCGAAGCCGTCGGCTCGTCGAGCAGCAGCACGTCGGGCCGGTTGAGCAGCGACTTTGCCAGCGACACGCGCGTCTTCTGCCCCGCCGACAATTTGCCGGTCGGACGGTCGAGGAATTCGGTGAGATCCAGGTCGGAGGCCAAGGCCGCGATGCGCGCCTTCATGTCGGCGACGCCATAGAGCTGGGCGAAGACGGTGAGGTTCTGCCGCACCGTGAGCCGCATCGGCATGTCGACATAGGGGCTCTCGAAATTCATGCGGTGCAGGACGCGGTAGCGCTCCGCCGGCATGGCCGCACCAAGCACCCGGACGGTTCCCGAGGTGGGCGTGACGAGGCCCATGATCGTGGCAATCGTCGTGGTCTTGCCGGCGCCGTTGCCGCCAAGCAGACCTGTCACCGAGCCCGGCGCGATGTGGAAGGTGATGCCGTCCACCGCCGTCGCAGCCTTGTAGCGCTTGACCAGATTATCGACGGCAATCGCCGCCGGTGAGGTGGCATCCATGAGAATTCCCGGCCGTTCCCGCCAGATGTGACCTTCCGCCGCTTCGGACGCAAGGGGCCATCGCGATCCGCCTTTTTGTCCGGTTTTGGTCTAAAGTCGCCGCCATGCCGCCCGCCCTAGAACTCGCCCAGCACCACCCCCGCCGCAATGTCCGTCTCGACACCCTGGTGCGGTTGCGCTGGCTCGCCGTCATTGGCCAGACCACCGCCGTTCTCGGCGTGTATTTCGGCCTCGAATTCCCGCTGCCGCTATGGACGTGCCTTGCCGCCATTGCCCTGTCGGCCTGGCTCAATATCGCGCTGCGCCTGCGCTTCCACCTCACGCAGCGCCTCGAACCGGATCGCGCCGCCTGGCTGCTCGCCTTCGATGTCGCCGAACTCGCCGTGCTGCTCTATCTCACCGGCGGCCTGCAGAACCCGTTCGCCTTCCTGTTTCTTGGCCCAGTGCTGCTGTCGGCTACCGCGTTGCCGCCGCGCTTCACCGTCCTGATCGGCGTTTTCGCCATCGCCTGTGCGACGCTGCTGGTGTTCGTGCACTACCCGCTGCCCTGGGACGATGCCGATCCGCTGCGGTTGCCGCCTATCTACATGGCCGGCGTCTGGCTTTCGATCCTGCTCGCCATCGGCTTCATCGGCGTCTATGCGTGGCAGATCACCGAAGAGTCCCGCCAGCTCGCCGACGCGCTGTCCGCCACCGAACTGGTGATGGAGCGCGAACAGCATCTGTCGCAGCTCGATGGGCTGGCCGCCGCTGCCGCGCACGAACTCGGCACGCCGCTGTCCACCATCTCGGTCATCGCCAAGGAACTGGAAAACGCCATTCCCGCCGACGCGCCGCATGGCGACGACGTGCGGCTGCTGCGCTCGCAGGCAACGCGCTGCCGCGAAATTCTGTCGAAGATCACCGAATTGTCCTCGACCGGCGCGCCCTTCGACCGCATGCCCGTGACCTCGCTGATCGAAGAGGTCGTGGCGCCGCATCGCGACTTCGACGTCAACATCGCGGTCAACGCGCCCTCGGAACGAGAGTCGGAACCGGTCGGCGCACGCAATCCGGCGATCGTTTATGGGCTCGGCAACTTGCTGGAGAATGCCGTCGATTTCGCCCGCGAACGCGTCGACGTGACGCCGGAGTGGGACGACGCCACGCTCGAGATCACCATCACCGACGACGGCCCCGGTTTCGCGCCCGACGTGCTGGCGCGCATCGGCGAGCCCTATGTGACCACACGTCGCAGGAAGCCGGACGGCAAGGACGATCAGCCGGTCGGATTGGGGCTGGGCTTCTTCATCGCCAAAACATTGCTGGAGCGCTCTGGCGCCACTATTACCTTCGCCAATCAGCTTGCGCCGAAACACGGCGCTATCGTTAAATTGCGATGGAACAGAGCCGATTTCGAGCGCACAGCAGGGCTTGCTGCGACTTGATTTCGCCATACAATCACTATTTGTTACTAGCTACGAATAGCCGTGATGGAGGGAACTGACCGTATGGACCTCGCTGCCGCCGAAACGATTGAATCACCGTTGCCGCTCGACAACATTGCCGACCGCTCGGTTTTGATCGTCGAAGACGACAAGTCGTTCCTGCAGCGCCTCGCCAAGGCGCTCGAGCAGCGCGGCTTTGAGGTCACGACCGCCGAGTCGGTATCGGACGGCCTGATGCAGGTCGATCGTTCCGCGCCGGCTTTCGCCGTGGTCGATATGCGCCTTGGCGACGGCAACGGCCTCGACGTCATCTCCGCGCTGAAGAAGCAGCGGCCGGAAGCCCGCGGCATCATCCTCACCGGCTACGGCAACATCGCCACCGCCGTGACCGCGGTGAAGCTCGGCGCCGTCGACTACCTCGCCAAGCCGGTCGATGCCGACGACGTGCTCGCTGCCCTGCTGGCCCATGAGAGCCCGAAGATCGAGCCGCCGGAAAATCCGATGTCCGCCGACCGCGTGCGCTGGGAGCACATCCAGCGCATCTACGAACTGTGCGGCCGCAACGTTTCGGAAACCGCGCGCCGGCTCAACATGCACCGCCGTACCTTGCAGCGGATTTTGGCGAAACGCGCGCCGCGGTGATTGTCGTCGTCCCCGCGAAGGCGGGGACCCAGCACTTTCCGAATAACATCAAGGGCTGGATCGTCCGCTTTCGCGGACGATGACAGCGTTGAGCGCTGCCGCTCTACACAAACTCCCCATAAGGCCCGTTCGGGTCGATGAGCGATTGCAGGCGCGTTGCCGCCGCGCGCGCGATCAGCAGCAGCATGGACTTGCGCGTCGCGGCGGCAAGCTTGTGCTCCGGCGCCTCGCAATAGAAAGCCGCGCCGAAGGCGTCGGCCACGATCAGGCCGGTGTCCGGCGGGAAGATCTCGCACGGCACGTCCTGCGCGGTGGCGAAGAACAGCCGGTCGCAATGCGCGCGGTAGTCCTGCCATTTCTGGTCGGCGCGGAAGTCGGCGACCGACGATTTGATCTCGACGATCCAGACCTCGCCGCTGGCGCTGACGGCCGTCAGATCGGCGCGGCGGCCGGACGGCAGCGGCAGCTCGCTGACGACGCAGAAGCCGTGGGCGTGCAGCAGCCGCGCGGTGCCGCGCGCCACGGCGAGCGCGGTCTCCGACTGCCGGCCGTCTACCGGCAGGGTCACAGGCTTGATGAGAGCGGACATGATACAAAAATATCGAATATCGAGCTTGTCGTCACCGGGCTTGTCGCGGTGACCCCGCTTAGGTTAGCTGAAGTGGTTCCCCCAAGCGGGATGGCTGGAACATAAGGGCGCTTACGCCCGTCTTTCGACGGGCTATGTCCGGCCATGACAGGAAGCACGCCATGGCCGTCGACTACGAGAAGGAATACGACAACCGCGCCCGCGTGCCGGAACATCCGCAGATTTTCGCGCGCTGGGAGGCCGAGGCCAAGGCCTACCGGGACGCCAGCAAGGGCGCGCAGATCGGCCTGAAATACGGGCCCTCGGCGCGGCAGACCATCGACTTCTTTCCGGCCGGCGGCGCCAATGCCCCGCTCGCCATGTTCATTCACGGCGGCTGGTGGCGCGCTCTGTCGCCGGTGTCATTCAGCCAGATGGCGAAGGGCCTCAACGCGAACGGTATCGACGTCGCGGTGGTCGGTTACGACCTGTGCCCGACCGTCTCGATCGCCACCATCACCGAGCAGATGCGCGCGGCGTGTCTGACTTTGTGGAACCTGCACAAGAAGCGTATCTCCGTTTACGGCCACTCGGCCGGCGGCCACCTGACCGCCTGTATGATCGCGACCGACTGGAAGAGTCTTGATCCATCCGCGCCGGCCGATCTCGTGCCCGCGGGCTACGCGATTTCCGGCGTGTTCGATCTGGCGCCGCTGACGCAGGTGTCGTTCAACGCCGATCTCAAGCTCGACGACGCGGAAGCGCGCCGCGTATCGCCGCTGTTCTGGAAAGTGCCGGAAGGTGCGATCCTCGATGCGGCGGTTGGCGGCATCGAATCGAACGAGTTTCTGCGCCAGAGCAAGACGATAGCGGAGGAATGGGGCCAGCGCGGCGCGAAGACACGTTACGTACCGATCGACGGCGCCAACCACTTCACGGTGCTCGATCCGCTCACCGAGGCAAGCAGCGCGATGACCAAGCGTATTGCCGAGCTGGCGCAACACACCGCTTCGCTGGCCTGATCAGAACCAGTACGCCCACGCGAAATACGCCGTCAGCAGCGCGCCGACCGCGGTGACGGCGATGCGCATGACGTGACGCGGCGCGATCCTGGCGAGCGCGGCGCCGATCTGGCCGCCGATGATCGTGCCGGCCATCATCACAAGCGCCGGCAGCCAGATCACCGCGCCCTTGGCGATGAAGATCACCGCGGCGGCGCCGGTGTTGAGGCTGGTGACGAGATTCTTCGCGACATTGGCCGAGCGATAATCGCCGCGGGTGGCGATCGACATCACCGCGAGAATCAGCACGCCAACGCCGGCGCCGAAATAGCCGCCATAGAACGACACCGGCAGCAGCATTTTCAGATTGGTGACGCTGAAGTCGATGGAGCGACCTCTCGCTTCGGCGCGCGCGCGCAGCCAGTTGCCGATCGGCCCCGCGAAGGCGAACAGCACGGTTGCGAAGCCAAGCAGCGGCGGCACCAGAAACGCAAAGACGCGCTGCGGCGTCGCCAGCAGCAGCAGCGCGCCGAGCGCGGCGCCAACACACGAGGCGACGATCATGCCGGCGAAGGCGCGATCGAGGGGCGGCAGCTGGCGGCGGTCGGACAATGCGGCGAAGAACGAGCCGGGAAACGACGCCACCATGTTGCAGCACACGGCGGTGTGGGGCGGCAGGCCGGTCGCGATCAGCGCCGGATAGGTGATGACCGCGGCGCCGCCGACCAGTGATGTCAGCACACCGCCGCCGATGCCGGCGACAAAGAGCATGAGCGCGGTGGCGAGGGTCATTTCACTTCACCTGTCCCGGCCGAGCGAGCGAGAGCCGGGACCGTTCCGAAGAACCGAATGTGGAACGGTCCCGGATCTGCGGCGCATCGCAAATGCGCTGCGCCGCGTCCGGGACAAGTGCCTTAGAAAAACGCCTGGATGCCGGTCTGCGCGCGGCCGAGGATCAGCGCGTGGACGTCGTGCGTGCCCTCGTAGGTGTTGACCGTCTCGAGGTTCGCGGCGTGGCGCATCACGTGATACTCGCTCGAGATGCCGTTGCCGCCGTGCATGTCGCGGGCGACGCGCGCGATATCCAAAGCCTTGCCGCAGTTGTTGCGCTTCATGAGCGAGATCGACGGCGGCGCGGCGCGGCCGGCTTCGATCATGCGGCCAAGCCGCAGCACGCCCGACAGGCCGAGCGCGATTTCGGTCTGCATGTCGGCGAGCTTCTTCTGCACGAGCTGCGTCGCCGCCAGCGGCCGGTTGAACTGCTTGCGGTCCAGCGTGTACTGGCGCGCCGCGTGCCAGCAGAACTCGGCGGCGCCCATGACGCCCCAGGCGATGCCGTAGCGCGCATTGTTGAGACAGCCGAACGGGCCCGACAGACCCTGCGCATTCGGCAACAGGTTCTCTTCCGGCACGATGCAATCGGCGAGCACGATCTCGCCGGTGGTCGAAGCGCGCAGCGAAAGCTTGCCCTGGATCTTCGGCGTCGAGAAACCCTTCATGCCACGCTCGACGATGAAGCCGCGGATGACGCCGTCGAGCTTGGCCCAGACCACTGCAATGTCGGCGAAGGGCGAATTGGAAATCCAGGTCTTGGCGCCGTTGAGCTTGTAGCCGCCCGACACCTTCTCGGCGCGGGTGACCATCGAGCCCGGATCGGAGCCGTGATCCGGCTCGGTGAGGCCGAAGCAGCCGACCATCTCGCCGGTGGCGAGCTTGGGCAGATATTTGCGGCGCTGCTCCTCGGAGCCATAGGCGTAGATCGGATACATGACGAGCGAGGACTGCACCGACATGGTCGAGCGATAGCCTGAATCGACGCGCTCGATCTCGCGGGCGATCAGGCCGTAGGCGACATAGCCGAGACCGGCGCCGCCGTATTCCTCCGGGATGGTGGGGCCGAGCAGACCGAGCTTGCCCATCGCCGGCAGATTGTTCGGGTCATGCGTCTCGTTGAGATAGGCCTCGGTGACCTTCGGCATCAGGTAGTCTTCGGCGAAGCCCTTGGCGGTGTCGCGCACCATGCGCTCTTCCTCGGTGAGGTCGAACTCGATGCCGAGCGGATCCTCCCACTGGAAGTCGCGGTCCTTCAGAATCTGCGGCTTGTAGGGGCGCTTCTCGGCGGCTTGCGACATGGAAACTCCTGTGCGGGGCTTGGTCTTCGGGCTTGGCCCGGGAACAATCTTTGCTGCCGTCATTATAGGCCCGAACGGCGGCGGGCAAGAGAGCCGCGCGCATGGGGAACCGGCACCGACATGCGCCATCGCCCCTGTTCTCGAAGGCCCGGGGCGGCCTGCCGTCCTCTTCCTGCCCTCGGCAAACGCCGAGGGGATGGAGCGCCGCGAGGCGCTCTTTGTGGATCGCACCTTGCGGTGCGCGGTTCTCCATAACGCGGAGAACCTGCGCCCCGCGGCGCTCCATCGCGGTGTCGTTACGGCACG
>Ga0182747_1000812_pt1 | contig 26664 bp, 22 predicted proteins | sample eDN3rd30CBELigBY_FD_128526 | JGI IMG/M metagenome (GOLD analysis project Ga0182747, IMG submission 128526) | Enriched backyard soil microbial communities from Emeryville, California, USA - eDNA 3rd pass 30_C BE-Lig BY (version 2) (version 2) | ecosystem: Environmental > Terrestrial > Soil >... | reverse complement strand
CGTGCGATTTCCGCACTATATTGCCCCCATGAGCCCGACCATCGCGGTCAAAGTCCAGAGCGAGCCGTTCGACGCCTCCACCGAGGCGGCGGCGCTGTCGCGCGGCCGCACCGATGTCGGCGCGGTGGTGACCTTCACCGGCATCTGCCGCGGTGACGAGAACGGCGAGGCGATCGCGGCGCTGACGCTCGAGCATTATCCCGGCATGGCCGAGACCGAGATCGAGAGCCATGTCGCCGAGGCGGCGCGGCGCTGGCCGCTCACCGGCGCGGTGGTCATTCATCGCTTCGGCCGCATCGTGCCGGGCGAGGACATCATGATGGTGGCGACGGCGTCGTCGCATCGCGCCGCTGCTTTCGAGGCGGCCGAATTCCTGATGGACTATCTCAAGACCCGCGCGCCGTTCTGGAAGCAGGTCGAGAAGGCGAGCGGTGCGAGCTGGGTTGAGGCCAAGGCCGAGGACGACAGCGCGGCGGCGCGCTGGGTCAAACCGCATCAGGCTGCGGAATAGCCGGAGAGCGACATGATCAACATTCTGTTGGCGGCGTTCGCGGTGGTGGCCGTCGCGGCGGGACCGGTGACGGCCGCGCAGGTGTCTTATTACGACGTCACCAAGGGCGCGCATCCGCACGATGTCGCGCCGGCGCCGGACGGTACGGTCTGGTATACCGCGCAGCATCAGGGTGCGCTCGGCATTCTCGATCCGAAATCGGGAAACGTGACGCAGGTGCCGCTCGGTCCCGACTCGGCGCCGCACGGCGTCATCGTCGGTCCCGACCGCGCGGCGTGGATCACCGACGGCGGGCAGAACGCCATCGTGCGCTACGACGCCGAGACCAAGGCGGTAAAGGTGTTTCCGCTGCCGCAGGCATTTCCCGAAGCCAACCTCAACACTGCGACCTTCGATCGCAAGGGCATCCTCTGGTTCACCGGACAGAACGGCGTGCATGGCCGCGTCGATCCGGCGACCGGCAAGGTCGAGGCGTGGAAGTCGCCGAAGGGCGTCGGGCCCTATGGCATCACGACGACGCCGAACGGCGACGTCTGGTACGCCTCGCTCGCCGGCGATCACATCGCCAAGATCGACACCGTCTCGGGCGATGCGCTGATGGTGCAGCCGCCGCGGCCCGGCGTCGGACCACGCCGCATCTGGTCGGATTCCAAAGGCGTACTGTGGGTCAGCTTCTGGCGCACCGGCGAAGTCGGCCGCTACGATCCGTTGGCGCGGACATGGCGCGTGTGGCAACTGCCGGACGCCGACAACGGCGCCTACGCGGTGTTCGTCGACGACAAGGACAAGATCTGGCTGTCCGACTGGAATTCGAACGCCATCGTGCGCTTCGATCCGGTAACGGAGAAGTTCGAGCGCTTCGCCAGCAACCGCCGCCGCGCCGACGTGCGGCAGATGCTCGGCAGGCCCGGTGAGATGTGGGGCGCCGAATCCGGCACCGACCGTCTCGTCGTGGTGCGCGACTAGAGGCGGCCATGACCTCCGCGATCACCCGGCGCACTTTCCTGGCGACGGCCGCCGGCGGCGCGGCTGTGCTGGCAGGCGGTCCGGTGTGGGCCGGCAAGGCGTCGCCGGCGCGCCAGCGTATCGCCGGTTTGATCGGCGAAGCCGCCACGGCGCCGACGGTGGCGCAGCGCATCGACGTCATCTCGAAGGCGCTGGTTGGCTCGCCCTATCGCGGCCATACGCTGATCGGCGGCACGCGCCATGCCGAGCGCTTCGTCATGCGCGACGATGTTTTCGATTGCGTCACCTTCTGCGAAACGGTGCTGGCCGCCGCGCTGGCGCGCGAGCCCGCGCAGTTCGAGACCCAGCTTCGGCTCATCCGCTACAAGGACGGCGAGATCGATTGGCGCGCACGCAATCATTACTTCGCCGACTGGTGCGCCAACAATGTCGCCAACCATGTCTGCAAGAAGCTGCTGCTTCCGGGCAGCGAAACCATCGAGAAGCGTCTGACCTTCATGCGCGGCCTCCCGCCGCGTCAAGCGTCGATGACGGTGTTGTCGCGCGACGCGCTCTTCGACAATCGGGCGCTGCTGGCGACCGGCGACATCATCGGCTTCCTGTCGCAGCGGCCGGGGCTCGACTATTTTCACACCGGCTTTATCGTGGTCACAGACGCCGGCCACCTGATCCTGCGCCATGCTGCGAAAAGCCGCGGCCGCGTGCTCGATCAGCCGCTGTCGCGTTTCCTCGCCGATAACCATGTGCACGCTGTGACACTTCTGCGCGCCAAGGAACCGGCTACCGTGGCATCGGTTATCTGAACGTTGCCGGCCGATCGCCCGAGGCCTGTCACGCCGGCCTTTCCCCAATGCCGCCATGAAGATCGTTTCTTGAGACCGTATGACATCGCGCATTGAAGATTATGCATTGATCGGCGACCTCGGCAGCGCGGCGCTGGTCGGGCGCAACGGTTCGATCGACTGGCTGTGCTGGCCGCGTTTCGATTCGGACGCCTGCTTCGCCGCGCTGCTTGGCACGCCAAAAAACGGCCGCTGGCTGATCGGGCCGAACGATCCGAACGCCAGGATTACCCGGCGTTACCGGCCGAACACGCTGATCCTCGAGACCCGGTTCGAGACCGATACCGGCACTGCGCTGCTGACCGACTTCATGCCGCCGCGCCGCACCCATTCGCATCTCATGCGCATGATTACCTGCGAACACGGCCAGGTCGATCTGCACGGCGAACTGGTCATGCGCTTCGGCTATGGCCAGACGGTGCCCTGGCTCACCCGCGTCGATCGCCACACCGCGCGCGCCATCGCCGGCCCGGACATGGTGGTGCTGCGTTCGTCCGTGCCGTTCCACGGCGATGACTTCAAGACCGTCGGCGATTTCACCATCAAGGAAGGCGATAGCTTTACCTTCAGCCTGACCTACGCGCCGTCGCACGATGAGCTGCCCCATGCGCTCGATGTCGCTGCGAGCCTCGAGAGCACCGAGCGCTTTTGGCAGGAGTGGGCATCGCGCAACGAGATCGACGGTCCCTACAATGACGCCGTCGTGCGTTCGCTGATCACGCTCAAGGCGCTCACTTACGCGCCGTCGGGCGGCATGGTGGCAGCCGCGACGACGTCGCTGCCGGAATGGATCGGCGGCGTACGCAACTGGGACTATCGGTTCTGCTGGCTGCGTGACGCCACGCTGACGCTGCTGGCACTGATGAATGCCGGCTATTACGACGAGGCGCGGGCCTGGCGCGACTGGCTGTTGCGCGCGGCGGCCGGCGCACCGAGTCAGATTCAGATTATGTATGGCATCGAAGGCGAGCGGCGGCTTACCGAATGGACGGTGCCGTGGCTCGCCGGTTACGAGAATTCGCAGCCGGTGCGGATCGGCAATGCGGCTTACGATCAGCTGCAGCTCGACATCTTCGGCGAGGTCATGGACGCCTTGCATCAGGCCCGGGTTGGCGGTCTCGGCCATCAGGAAGCCGGCTGGGACCTCGAGCGTGCCTTGCTCGCGCATCTGGAAGAAATCTGGACGCTGCCGGACGAGGGCATCTGGGAGGTGCGCGGCGAGCGCCAGCACTTCACGTACTCAAAGGTGATGGCCTGGGTGGCGTTCGACCGCGCCATCAAGAGCGCCGAGCTGCACAAGCTGCCAGGGCCGCTCGATCGCTGGCGTTCATTGCGCGACCGCATCCACGAAGACGTCTGCACCAACGGCTACGATGCCGAGCTCAACAGCTTCACCCAGTACTATGGCTCGCGCGAACTCGATGCCAGCCTGCTGTTGTTGCCGGAGCTCGGCTTCCTGCCGCCGGAGGATCCGCGCATTCGCGGCACGGTGGAGGCGATCGAGCGCAATTTGATGCGGGATGGCCTGGTGCTGCGCTACGACACCACCAAGACCGATGACGGACTGCCGCCGGGCGAGGGCGTGTTTCTCGCCTGCAGCTTCTGGCTCGCCGACGCCTATATGATGCTCGGCCGCATCGACGACGCCGAGAAGCTGTTCACGCGGCTGCTGGCGTTGTGCAACGATGTCGGCCTGCTTGCCGAGCAATACGAGCCGCGCTCGCAGCGCCAGGTCGGCAACTTCCCGCAGGCCTTTTCCCACCTTGCGCTGGTCAACACGGCGAGCAATCTGTCGCACTATCGCAAGCCGGCCGAGCAACGCTCCGATCGGACCGTCAGCGCCAAGGCTGCGGAATAGGCGAGGGGCATTGCACCGGAGGCTATTGACCTGCCGTCGCTTGCTGCGGAAAGTGCGCGCATAACCGATAGATGACCAGGGAGGTCTCGCGTGCTGCTCGACGTTCGCACCTACAAGATCAAGCCGGGCTGCATGGCCCCGCATCTCGCGCTCTATGAGCGTCTCGGCTATCCGGCGCAGGTCCGCCATCTCGGCGAGCCCTTGTGCTACGCCAATGCGGAAAGCGGCGAGATGAATTCCATTGTGCACATCTGGGTCTATGAGAGCGCCGCCGACCGCGAGCAGAAGCGCGCCCGCATGATGCAGGACCCGGAGTGGAAGAACTATCTCGCCGAAAGCGCCAAGGCGGGCTACCTCGTCGAGCAGAAAACCAGTCTGATGACGCCGGTGTCCTTCGCGCCGCCGATTCCCAAACGCTAATGAAGGCGGCGCGCCGCGGTGCGGAATTTCCGCCGCTCGCGGCGCCGCTGGCGATCGTTTATAGAAATCGCCGTCTGAGGCAATCATCCGGAGTGTGACGACATGCGTTCGAACGATGGCACCCGCACCGGCGGCGAAATTCTGATCGACCAGTTGGTCGTTCAGGGCGTGCGCCATGCTTTCTGCGTGCCGGGCGAGAGCTATCTCGCTGCGCTTGACGCACTGCACGATGCGCCGATCACGCTGACCATCTGCCGCCATGAGGGCGCGGCGGCCATGATGGCCGAGGCGGTCGGCAAGGCCACCGGGCGGCCGGGAATCTGCTTCGTCACGCGCGGACCGGGTGCGACCAACGGCTCGGCCGGCGTGCATATCGCCAGGCAGGACTCGGCGCCGATGATCATGTTCGTCGGCCAGGTCGGCCGCGATATGCGCGAGCGCGAAGCCTTCCAGGAACTCGACTATCGTCAGGTATTCGGCGGCATCGCCAAATGGGCGACCGAGATCGATGACCCGGCGCGCATTCCGGAGATCGTGTCGCGCGCGTTCTTTACCGCCTGCAATGGCCGTCCCGGTCCGGTGGTGGTGGCGCTGCCGGAAGACATGCTGACCGAGCGCTGTGTGGTGCCGGATGCCGCGGCGGTTGAGCCGGTCGAGACCTGGCCCGGCCTCAACGACATGAGCCGGCTGCAGAAGATGCTGTGGGCGGCCAAAAAGCCGATCGCCATTATCGGCGGCTCGCGCTGGTCGGAAGCTGCAACGGCGGCGATGATGCGCTTTGCCGAGCGCTTCGCGCTGCCGGTGGCGACCTCGTTCCGCTATCAGCATCTGTTCGATTCATCGCACGCCTGTTACGCGGGCGACTTCGGCATCGGGCCCAATCCGAAGCTGCTGGCGCGCGTCAAGGGCGCCGACCTGGTCCTGCTGATCGGCGACCGCATGAGCGAGATGTCGTCGCAGAGCTACACCGCCTTTGACATTCCCGAGCCGCAGATGAAGCTGGTGCATGTGCATCCGGGCGCGGAAGAGCTCGGCCGCGTCTATCATCCGGCGCTGGCGATCAACGCCGCGCCGACCGCGTTCTGCGCCGCGCTCGAGGGCCTGCAGCCGCCGAACGACATCGCCTGGAAGGGCGAGGCCGACACCGCGCATGCCGATTTTCTGGTCTGGACCGAGACGCCGTCGGCGCAGCCGGGGCCGATCAATCTCGGCGAGATCATGGTGTGGCTGCGCGACAATCTCGGCCCCGAGGCCATCATCACCAACGGCGCCGGCAATTTCGCCACCTGGATCAACCGCTATTACCGCTTCCGCCGCTACAACACGTTGATCGCGCCGACCTCCGGCTCGATGGGCTATGGTTTCCCGGCGGCGGTGGCGATGAAGACCCTGCACCCGGACCGGACGGTTGTCTGCGTCGCCGGCGACGGCGACTTCCTGATGACCGGCAACGACTTTGCCACCGCGGTGCAGTATTCGCGGCCGGTCATTGTCGTGCTGTGGGACAACGGCACCTACGGTACCATCCGCATGCACCAGGAGCGCGAGTACCCGGGCCGCGTCGTTGGTACGGAGCTGAAGAATCCGGACTTCGCCGCTTATGCCAAGGCCTTCGGCGGCTTCGGCGTCCGCATCGAGAAGACGGCGGATTTCCCGGCCGCCTTCGCCGCGGCGCAGAAGTCCGGCCTGCCGTCGATCATTCATCTGAAGGTCGATGCCGAGCCGCTGACGCCCGGCATGTCGATGAGCGCGATCCGCGAGAAGGCGCTGGCGGGGAAATAGCGGCACCGGGCCGGGTTGCTCCGACAGGCCTTGTCACATTCGAGTGAATCGCTATTCACTCGTTGAATGCCCTATCGCCGGACCGACACCGTCATCCGCCGCCTCGCCGAGCGGGAAAAGGCCATCCTCGACGCCGCCATCGCCTTGGCCGCTGAAGGGGGCATGGCCGCCGTGCAAGTTGCCGCCGTTGCCGGCCGTGCCGGCATCGCCGCCGGGACCGTCTACCGCTATTTCCCGACCAAGAACGACCTCGTTGCCGAACTGATCGCGGCGGTGGCGGGGCGCGAGCTCGAAGCCATGCAGACGGCGGCGGATGCGGCGCCGGGGCCGCTGTCGGCGCTGGCCTCGGGGATCGCCCTGTTCGCGGCGCGGGCGCTGGCGGAACGCAAGCTCGCCTGGGCCGTGATCGGCGAGGCAGTCGATCCCGAGGTCGACGTCATGCGCATCGATTTCCGCCAGTCGCTGGCGGGCGAACTGGAGGGGCGCATCACCATCGCCATCGGCTTGCGCTTTCTGCCGGAGCAGGACGCCCGCCTGGCGGCGCTGGCGATCGTCGGTGCGCTGATGGAGGGGCTGCTTAGTCCGCAGGCGCCTGACTATGCCGACGCCGCCGCCGTCCGCGAAGCGGTGCAGACGGTGACCCTGTTTTCGCTGCGCGCTCTCGGCGTTATCGATGCCCGCGCCCGCGGCATGGTGGCGCAGGTGGTGTTGACCTGAGATCGCCGATTACGTGACGGCTTCGGCCGGCACTTCGGCGAGCGGCAATTCGACGTGATAGGTGCCAGGATCATCCGGGTCGTGGCGGCTGTGAAAACCGAGCTCGCCGCACATCTGCAGCATGGTGGTGTTCTCCGCCAGCACCTGGCCCTGCACGGTTTTCAGCCCATGCTCTTTCGCGTAAGCGATCATGTGCTTCATCATCAGCCAGCCGAGGCCGCGGCCCTTGAGATGCGAGCGCAACAGAATGGCGAACTCGCCGGTCTCGTGCTTCTCGTCGTCGTGCAGGCGCACCACGCCGAGCAGCTTGCCATCGGCATCGAGCGCGACGAAAGCCATGGCGTTGTTCGGATCGTAGTGGACCAGCTTGTCGATCATCTCAGGCGACACTTCGCGGATCGCCGAGAAGAAACGCAGGCGCAGATCGAAGCTTGTTACCTTGGCAAGGAAGTCAGGATAGAGGGCGGCGTCCTCCGGCCGTAGCGGACGGAGGACCACCATTTCGCCATTGAGCAGCTTGACGTGACGGCTGAGCATGTCGCCTCCGCATGTTCCCGTCTTCAACGCGGGAACAACGCCGACGTTGGAGGCCAGCTTATCCGGATTCCGGCGCCCGCAGGAAGTCTGCGAGCGCCATGCACGGCCTAGTGCGACATCAGAACCGGCACCGTCATGCTCTCGAGAATGCCGCGCGTGGCGCCGCCAAGAACGAATTCGCGCAGGCGCGAGTGGCCGTAGCCGCCCATCACGATCATGTCGGCGCCCGAATCCGCCGCGTAGGACAGGATGGTCGAGGCGACGTCGATATCCGGCGAGGTGATACGCTTGACGTCGACCTTGAGGCCGTGGCGGGCGAGATGCTGGCCAAGATCGGCGCCGGCGACTTCGTCGCCCTTGGCCGACTTGCTGGCGATCATGACGATCTCGACCTGCTTGGCCTTTCGCAGCAAGGGCATGCTGTCGGCGATGGCTCGGGTGGCAGCGCGGCCGCCATCCCAGCACACCATGACGCGATCGAGCTTCACGCCGCCTTTCTGGATGAACGGCACGAACACCACCGGACGGCCCGACTCGAACAGCGCCGTCTCGTCGACGACTTCATCCTGGATGCCATCATCGGGGTCGGACTGGCCGACGACAACGAGATCGAAGCGACGGCCGATGCTGGAAAACTGGTTGGCAGCCGCAGAAACGCTGGCGGAGATGACGCGCGATTCAGCCGACAGGCCGGCACGCTTGGCGGCGGCTTCGAAACGGGCAACGGCATCCTTGGCCTTCTTGTCGGCTTCGGTGCGCTGCGCTTCAATGAATTCCGGCGGAATGCCGCCCATCACGGCGCCGGGGATGACCGGTTCGTAGGAAAAGGCGACGCCCGCGACATGGGCTTCCAGAGCCTCGCCGAGCGCAACGGCATAATCACCGGCGGGATCTTTGTCACCCAGGCCGAGATTGACGACAATATCCTTGATCATAGTGGCAGCCTCCCTTGGGGCGTTGGGTGCCCCACTACTATGATATTGGTTGGTGTGGCGCGCGGCGACCTTGACCGAGGTCAAATCGCCGCGCGCATGTTTGATTTTGCTTGCGACCTCCGGTCGCGATCGCGCTACTTCTTCTTGCCGCTGGCGTCGAACTGCTTGAGATAGGCCCAGAGGTTCTTGGCCTCGGTCTCGTTCTTGATGCCCGGGAAGATCATCTTGGTGCCCTTGATCTTGGCGCGGGGGTCCTTGATGTAGTCGAGGAACTCGGCCTCATTCCAGGTGATGCCCGAATTCTTATTGGCGTCGGTGTAGGAATAGCCCGGGACCGAACCAGAATGACGTCCGTCGAGGCCGTTGAGGATCGGTCCCACCTTGTTCTTGGCGTCTTCGCCGACGGCGTGGCAGGCGAGGCACTTCTTGAACGAGTTCTCGCCAGCCGCCAGATCCTGGGCCTGGGCATTGTGCGCCGCCACAGCGAACAGCGCGGCCGCGCAGAGCGCACTCCGGAACAAGGTCTTCATCATCGGTTTCCTTTGCGTGGAGCCGGGACACCGGCCCTTGGACCACTTATATTCCGAACTCGAAATGCTTTCACCAGCCGGCGGTGTCAACCTGTCCGAATGGCTGGTATCGTCGCATAAACCGATGGCTGGATATTACGCGGTGCGGGAGAATTATTGATGTCGGTCAAGATGCCCGAGGCGGATCAGGCGATCCTTGGCCGCCGTGCCGAGATCGTCAAGGCTCTGCGCACCATCGTTCCGGGCGAGGGCGTGATCGACCGCGAGCGCGAAATGCGGCCGTTCGAATCGGACGGGCTGACCGCTTACCGCCAATTGCCGATGGTGGTGGTGCTGCCCGAGACGACGCAGCAGGTTTCCGAAATCCTGAAATACTGTCACGCCGAAGGCATCAAGGTGGTGCCGCGCGGCGCCGGCACCTCGCTGTCCGGCGGCGCCTTGCCGCTGGCTGACGGTGTCCTGCTTGGCATGGCCAAATTCAATAAAATTCGCGACATCGATTTCGACAACCGCATCGCCGTGGTCGAGCCGGGCGTCACCAATCTCGCGGTCTCGAACGCGGTCGCCCATGCCGGTTTCTACTATGCGCCCGATCCGTCGTCGCAGATCGCCTGCACCATCGGCGGCAATGTCGCGGAGAATTCCGGCGGCGTGCATTGCCTGAAATACGGCATGACCACCAACAATGTGCTCGGCTGCGAGATCGTGCTGATGACCGGCGAGGTTTTGCGCCTCGGCGGCAAGCATCTCGACTCGGAAGGCTATGATTTGCTCGGCCTCGTTGTCGGCTCGGAGGGATTGCTCGGCGTCGTCACCGAAGTGACGGTGCGTATCCTCAAGAAGCCGGAAACGGCGCGCGCCGTGCTGATCGGCTTTCCGACCTCGGAGCAGGGTGGGGCCTGCGTGTCCAAGATTATCGCCGCTGGCATCATCCCGGGCGGCATGGAGATGATGGACAAGCCGGCGATCCATGCGGTCGAAGAGTTCGTCCACGCCGGCTATCCGCTCGACGTCGAGGCGCTGCTGATTGTCGAACTCGACGGTCCGGCGGCGGAGGTCGATCACCTTATCGAACGTGTCGAAAGTATCGCGAGGGATTGCGGCGCGGTGTCGTGCCAGGCATCGCAATCCGAAGCGCAGCGGCTTCTGTTCTGGGCCGGCCGCAAGGCCGCGTTCCCGGCGGCAGGGCGCATCTCGCCGGATTATTACTGCATGGATGGCACCATTCCGCGCGCCAAGCTGCCGCTGGTGCTGGCGCGCATGAAGGAGTTGTCGGAAAAGTATCAACTCGGCGTCGCCAACGTGTTTCATGCCGGCGATGGAAATCTGCATCCGCTGATCCTGTACGATTCCAACAAGCCGGGCGAACTCGACCGGGCCGAGGAATTCGGCGCCGACATCCTGCGGCTGTGCGTCGAGGTCGGCGGCGTGCTGACCGGCGAGCACGGCGTTGGCGTCGAGAAGCGCGACCTGATGCCGGCGATGTTCTCCGAGATCGACCTCAACGCGCAGCAGCGCGTCAAATGCGCCTTCGATGCCAAGGGCCTGCTCAACCCGGGCAAGGTGTTTCCGCAACTGCACCGTTGCGCCGAGCTCGGCCGCATGCACATCTCGGGCGGGCAAGTGCCGTTCCCTGATCTGCCGCGGTTTTGATTCTCGCCGTCCCCCCGTTTGCTGAGCCTCTTTTCGTGACCGATTTATTGAAACCTACCGACACCTCTCAAGTCGAAGAAGCTGTGCGCTGGGCGCTCGGCAACGACAAAGCATTCGAGGTCGTCGGCACCGGCAGCAAGCGTGCGCTTGGCCGGCCCAGCCAGACCGAAATGACGCTTGATCTGACGGCGCTGACTGGCGTCGTTCTTTATGAACCCGACGAACTCATCTTGTCGGCGCGCGCCGGTACACCTCTGGCCGAAATCGAAAAGCTGCTCGCCGACAACAACCAGCAGCTCGACTTCGAGCCGATGGATTACGGGCCGCTGCTTGGCCAGGAGGCGGGGCAGGGCACCATCGGCGGCACGTTGGCGGTCAACCTTGCCGGTCCACGCCGCATCAAGGCCGGCGCCGCGCGCGACCATTTCCTCGGCGCCACGGTCGTGACCGGCCGCGGCGAAACCGTGAAGACCGGCGGGCGGGTGGTGAAGAACGTCACCGGCTACGACCTGTGCAAGGTGCTGGCCGGCTCCTGGGGCACTTTGGCGGCGATGACCGAGGTCACCGTCAAGGTGCTGCCGAAGCCGGAAACCGAGGCGACCGTCGTGGTCGAAGGGCTCGACGATAGGCAGGCCTGCGCGGCGATGGCGGCGGCGCTGGGCTCGTCCTGCGATGTGTCGGCGGCGGCGCATCTGCCCGACCATGTGGCCTCGTATTTCGATGGCCTGCCGAAGCCCGAAGCCGCCACGGTGCTGCGGCTGGAAGGCGTCGCCCCGTCGGTGGCGCATCGCACGGGGATGCTGATCAAGCTGATGCAGCCCTTCGGCAGCGCGGTCGGGCTTGGCGAGGCCGACTCCAAAGCATTGTGGCGCACGGTGCGGCACGTCGCGCCGTTTGCCACCGAGACGGCACTCTCCCGGCCGCTGTGGCGGATCTCCACGGCGCCGGCGCAGGCGCACCGGCTGGTCGATCTCATTACCCCGGCGGCGCAGATGTTCTACGATTGGGGCGGTGGCCTCGTCTGGGTGGCGATGCCGTTCGAGAACGAAGCCGATGCCGGTTCGATCCGGCGGGCCGTGGCCGAAATCGGCGGCCATGCCACGCTCGTTCGCGCCCCGGCTTCGCTGCGCGCTTCGCTCGATGTGTTCCAGCCGCAGGAACCAGGACTGGCGGCGTTGAGCCGACGCGTCAAAGACAGCTTCGATCCCAAAGGCGTGTTCAATCCCGGCCGTATGTGGGCGGGGGTGTAAGAAGAACTATGCAAACCAACTTCTCGCTGGCCCAGCTCGCCAACCCGCAGATCGCCGAAGCGGACAAGATCCTGCGCGCCTGCGTGCATTGCGGCTTCTGTACTGCGACCTGTCCGACCTATGTGCTGCTCGGCGACGAGCTCGATTCGCCCCGCGGCCGCATCTACCTGATGAAGGACATGCTGGAGAACGACCGGCCGGCGACGCGCGAGGTGGTCAAGCACATCGACCGCTGCCTGTCGTGCCTGTCCTGCATGACCACCTGTCCGTCCGGCGTGCACTACATGCACCTCGTTGACCACGGCCGCGACCACATCGAGAAGACCTACAAGCGGCCGCTCCACGACCGGGTCATGCGATCCGTGCTGGCTCATGTCCTGACCAACCGGTCGCTGTTCCGCCTTGCCGCCGTCGCCGGCTGGGTGGCGCGGCCGTTCGCGCCGGTGTTCGCTGCGGTCGGCATGACGCGGATTGCCGCCATGCTCCGCCTGACGCCGGCCAAAATCCCGGCGCCGTCTTCGGACCGCGGTCGCAAGGTCTATCCGGCGGCCGGCGAGCGCCGCGGCCGGGTGGCGCTGCTCGGCGGCTGTATCGGGCCGGTGCTGCGACCCTCGACCAACGAGGCCACCATCCGGTTGCTCAACCGTCACGGCGTTGAGGTGGTCGTCGCCGAGGGCGAGGGCTGTTGCGGTTCGCTGACCCATCATATGGGCCGGGACGAACAGGCCTTCGCGCAAGCCAAGGGGACCATCGATGCCTGGACCGCGGAGAACGAGCGGGAACCGCTCGATGCCATCCTGGTCACCGTGTCGGGCTGCGGCACCACGATCAAAGACTATGGCTTCATGTTCAGGAACGACGCGGTCTATGCCGACAAGGCGGCCCGCGTATCGGCCCTGGCCCGGGACGTCAGCGAGTATCTGGCCACGCTTGCGTTATCACATGCGCCGACGCCGCCACTTAGCGTTGCCTATCACTCGGCCTGTTCGCTGCAACATGGTCAGAAGATAGTGCATGCACCGAAAGAATTGCTTTCCAAGTTGGGCTTTGTCGTCAAAGATATCGCCGAGGGGCATTTGTGTTGCGGCTCGGCGGGTACCTACAACATTCTTCAGCCCGCGATCGCGGCGAAGCTGCGGGACCGCAAGGTCGGTAACATCGAAAAGCTCCAGCCGGATGTGATCGCAGCCGGCAATATCGGCTGCATGACTCAGATCGCATCCGGGACGGCGATACCGGTGGTTCACACGGTCGAACTGATCGACTGGGCGACCGGAGGGCCGATACCGGAGCCGCTTGCCCGCCTCGAGGGTCTCCGCCCGGGCGGCGCGAGCGCCGGCTGATCGGCGGTTCGCGAGGCGCGAAATAAAGCCGGGCGCAAGCCGGGCCGATGCGCCGGGCGAAGGCAGTTACTTGTACGAGCTTTGCGTAAGGGCCGTCGGCATCACGCCGCGGCCTGCTCTCACGAATCGTTCAAACTCGAATCGCTCAAACATCCGACCGGAGGTCGATCATGGCAAAGAAGCGTAAGGCGGCGAAGAAAGCCGCCAAGAAGTCCGTCAAAAAATCGAAGAGCAAGAAGACGAAGAAAGTCGTAGCGGCCAAGAAGAAGTCGGCCAAGAAGTCGACGAAGACCGCGAAGAAGGCCAAGAAGGCGGCTCCGGCGAAAAAGACGGCCAGGAAACCGGCCAAGAAAAAGTCGGCGCCAAAACCCGCTCCCGCTCCGGCCGTTCCGCCGCAGGCAGGCCCGGGCCCGTCGACGCCGAGCTTCGGTGGCATGGGCGACGGCCAATAGTCAGTCGAGGCCGGTTCTGTACGACCGGCCACCGGTACAGCGCATCAAACGGGGCGGCTGGGCGACTTGCGCGCGCAGCCGCCCTTGTTGCTTTGCGGAAGCGTTTGCCTCACTCGCACAACACCGGTGCCGGTTTCGGTTCGCGGTAAGCGCCCACACAAATCTGCGCTGTCAGGAACTATCGACGGCATCGCGATTTTCAGGCTGCGGCAGGAGGAAGCAAGGCCCGCCTCCGGCGATTGCATCGCCGGGCCGGGACGCCTAGCATTCCCCTTCATTGGCCTCGCCGAGCCGTCGCTCCGGTCGGGAGGAATATTCACAAAAGCCGCTAAAATGAAGCGAGGGAGCCTTCAATCATGTCGTACAACATTCTGCTGATGGGCGCGTCATACGGGTCGCTGCTGGCCTCCAAACTGCTGTTCGGCGGCCATTCGATCCATCTGGTCTGCCTGCCGGCGGAAGCCGACCTGATCAACGCTGAAGGCTTCAAGGTGACGCTGCCGGTGCGCGGCCGCAAGGATCCGGTGCTGCTCGAATCGCGCAAGCTGCCTGGCAAGGTGACTGCTGGTCCGGCGAGCGGCGTCGATCCGTCGAAATACGATCTCGTCGGCCTCTGCATGCAGGAGCCGCAGTACCGCTCCGACGGCGTGCGTCAGCTGCTCGACGCTGTCGGCAAGTCGCGGGTGCCGTGCATGTCGATCATGAACATGCCGCCGCTGCCTTATATCAAGCGCATCCCCGGCCTCGACTACACGGCGCTGGAAGCGGCCTATACCGATCCGCGTGTCTGGGATTCGGTCGATCCGAAGAAGATCACCCTCAACAGCCCTGATCCGCAGGCCATCCGCCCACCGGACGGCAAGGCCAACGAACTCCTCGTTACGCTGCCGACCAACTTCAAGTGCGCGCGCTTCGAAGATGACAAGGATACGCAGATCATCCGCAACCTCGAGAAGGATGTCGATGCCGCCCGCTTCGACGCACCGGAAGGCAAGATCGAGCTGCCGGTGAAGCTGAAGGCCTATGATTCGATCTGGGTGCCGCTGGCCAAGTGGTCGATGCTGCTTGCCGGCAACTACCGCTGCATCACCAAGGACGGCATGCGCACGGCGCAGGAAGCGGTGTGGACGGACGTCGAGGAATCGAAGTCGGTCTACAATTTCGTGTTCGACCTCTGCGTCAAGCTCGGCGCTTCGCCGAATGACCTGGTGCCGTTCGAGAAGTATGCCGCCGCGGCGCAATCGCTGTCCCGCCCGGCCTCGGCCGCCCGCGCTCTCAATAACGGCGCCCCCAACATCGAGCGCGCCGACAAGCTGGTGCAGCTTATCGCCAAGCAGAAGGGGCTGAGCCATCCGGCGATCGATGCCCAGGTCGCGCTGGTTGATGAGAGGCTGGCGGCGAATCGCAAGAAGGCGGCGGCCTGAGCTGCCGTTCTTCCCGAAAGGCTGAACCAAAAAGCCGGCCTGCCATCCGCGGCAGGCCGGTATTTTTATGCCGCTCGATGTCAGTTGATTATTCTGCGACCTGTTTGATTAAAAAAGCGGCGAACGCCGACTTATTATTTATGTTTTATTTATACGCGCGACGCGTGTCTATTCGTGACAAATGTGACATTGCCGCAACAGGCGGGTTGAATCGTTGGAGAGAGGGCCGAAACGCCTAAGAAGGCAGCAATTGCTTTCCTTTTCACCTTGCCGATTTGCATGACTCCAGACGAAAAATATCGGTAATGCACGCTCTGTTGCGTAAGGGCCATCGCCTTCGCGGTTTATCGCAAGGTTACCTACGCAACCGGGACGGGCGGTTGGATCGGCAAGCGCCGATCGGAAAGTAAGGGGCAGGGTCTCATGAAGAAGTTTTTGTTGTCAGCAGTCGCCGCGGTGGCGTTGTCCGCCGCGCCCGCGTTTGCCGCGGATATGCCGGTCAAGGCGGCCAAGATTGCGCCGGCGCCGGCGCCGAGCATCTTCGATATCGCGTTCGGCGGCGTCGTGATGAGCGACTACAATTTCCGCGGTATTTCGCAGTCGAACCGCGGCTGGTCGGGCGGCGCTTACTTCGAGCCGCAGCTCACCACCGGCTTTGGCGTGCTCTATGTCGGCATCGGCGCCCTGGGCATCGACTGGCCGAGCACCGCTCCGGCCTTCGGCTTCACCAATCCGTCGGCCGAAATCGACCTGTACGGCGGCTGGCGGCACTCGTTCGGCAACCTCTCGGTCGACCTTGGCCTGCTCTACTACTACTACCCGAAGGAAACCTGGAACGGCGCTACCAGCAACAGCGATTTCTATGAAATCTATGGCAAGTTCGGCTACGCCATCACGCCGGATCTGTCGGTTGGCGCCAACATCTTCTACACCCCGGACCTCCTGAACTACAGCCAGACCTTCGGCAACACCGGCTTCGGCGGCTCGAAGGTCAACGCGACCTACGGTTCGTTGACCGCGAAGTGGACGACGCCGTGGTCCTATAACGGCATCGGCCTGTTCGTCAGCGGCGAATTCGGCCACTGGTGGATCAAGGACAGCCAGTTCGTCGCCGCGGGCGCCGGCACCGGCATTCTCGGCGCGGGCGTCAACCCGAGCTACAGCTACTGGAACGCCGGCCTTGGCTTCACCTACAAGGCCATCACCCTCGACCTGCGCTACCACGGCACCGACCAGAGCACGACGGATTGCCTCGCGTTCCTCGTCGTCGGCCCGGGCAACCAGGCGGGCAGCTGGTGCAAGGACACGTTCATCGCGTCGCTCAAGTTCGACACCTCGCTCTCGGCGCTCAAGTAAGCCGAAACAAAAGATTGGCCTGAGAGCCAAACAAAGAAGCGGCGGTCCCTTCGGGACCGCCGTTTTTTTATTGTTCGGCCGCCGGCGCAATGCCGGATCGGCGCACCGCCGGCTGCTCGCTCATCCGTGCGCCGCTCGCTTCGGGTTCAATTGTGATACGGCGGCTGTGGAAGGCCATCAGCGTCGAGCGGTGCCCGATGGAGACGATGGTCGTGTCGGGCAGCCGCTCCGCCAGGAGCCGATAGACTGCCGCTTCCGCCGCCTCGTCGAGCGAGGCGGTGGCCTCATCGAGGAACAGATAGTCCGGCTTGAGCAGCAACGCCCGCGCGATGCCGAGGCGCTGCTGCTCGCCCAGTGACAGCATGCGGTTCCAGTGCGCTTCCTGCTCGACGCGGGCCGCCAGCGCGGGAAGGCCGACTTCATCAATGAGCCTGGCGATTTCCGTGCTCCCATGGGTGCCCGGCTCGGCCGGATAGGCGACCGCGTCGGTGAGCGACGCGATCGGGAAATAGGGCCGCTGCGGTAGGGTCATCACCTTTGCGCCTTTGGGCACGCGGATTGTTCCGGAGCCGAAGGGCCAGATGCCGGCCAGCGCCCGGAACAGGGTTGATTTTCCCGACCCGGACGGGCCGGTGACCAGCACCTTGTCGCCGGCGGCGATGGTGAAGTCGCTTGCGCTTACCAGCGGCGCGCCGTTGGGCAGCCTCACCGCGAGGTCCTTGATTTCCACGGCGGCGGCGGCGCCCGGCTCGACGACGATCGCAGGCGGCGTTGCGGCGACATTCCGGGCGGTGAGAATCGACCGATCGAAACCGTCCAGACGCTCGATCACCGCATTCCATTCCGCCAGGCGCCGATAGGCATCGACGAAGAACGACATCGCGCCCTGAACGCTGCCGAAGGCGGACGCGGTCTGCATCAAGCCGCCGAGTTGCACCGCGCCGGCGAAATAGGCCGGGCTGGTGACGATGAAAGGGAACACGGTGGCGACCTGCCCGTAGCCGGCGGTGAGGAAGGTCAGGCGCTTGGTGCGCGACATGATCGCCATCCAGTTGTCGGCGAGTCGCGCGAAACGGCCGGCCAGTTGGTCGCGCTCGGCGGTCTCGCCTTCGAGCAGCGCGATCTGCTCGGCGTTCTCACGCACGCGCACCAGGTTGAAGCGGAAATCGGCCTCGTAGCGTTGCTGCTGATAATTGAGCGCGACCAGCGGCTTGCCGATCCAGTGTGTCAGCGCGGTGCCGATCACGGCATAGATCAGCGCCGCCCAGAACAGGTAGCCCGGAATGTTCCAAACCACGCCGAACACGTGCAGTGGCGCGGCCGCCGACAGCGACCACAGAATGACGCTGAAAGAGCCGAGCGTGACGATCGAATTCAACAGGCCGAGCCCCAGCGGCAAGATGCCGCCCTCGATGAACAACCGCACGTCCTCGGCGATGCGCTGGTCCGGGTTGTCGGCGGCGTCGCCGAGCAACTGCATGCGGTAGTGGTTGGAGCCCTCGAGCCAATGGCCGAGATAGGCCTGCGTCATCCACCGCCGCCAGCGGATCTGAAGCCACTGGTTCAGATAGAGTTGATAGACGGCGGCGATAATGAAAATCGTGGCGAGGACGCAGAAATAACCGAGTTCGTAGACGAAACTGTCCCAGTTCCGATCTTGCAGTGCATTATAAAAACGTGCGTTCCATTGATTGATCAGCACGGTGATCGCGACGATGCCGAGCTCGATGGCGATGATGGCGGCGAGCAGCAGGCGTCCCGCCCACCGGTCCTCCGAGCGGAAATAAGGGCTGGCGATCCGCCACACGGTGGCGAGCGTTGCGACAATTCCTCTCAAGGGAGGCTCCTTTGGCGACCGGCAGGGACGAGCGGGCTTGCGTGACGACAGTTTCGCATGTGCGAAACAATGCCGCTGTTTCTCAATATGGGAAAAGCAACTCCCGGTGGGCAGGCCCGTCCGGTCAAGGTTGCGTCATTGCAAAGAGGCCACTACGATAATTATTCAGAGCCTGCTTGGTCTTCGCCTTGAAATGTAGACCAAGGGATAAGCCTTGAGTCATATGAGGCTGAAATAAATAAGAAAACTGAGGAAAAACAACTCCAAGGGAGGGATTCACAATGGAGCGATCCACTCAACCGACAACCGCGACTCGTCGCCGGTTTCTCGGTGGCGCCGCGGTGGCCGGCGTAGCGGCCGTCGCAGCACCGTCCGTCGTCAAGGCGCAGGGCGCCGTCAGCATGCGCTGGCAGAGCACTTGGCCGTCGAAGGACATCTTCCACGAATACGCTCAGGACTTCGCCAAGAAGGTCAACGATATGACCGGCGGCGATCTGAAGATCGAAGTGTTGCCGGCGGGCGCGGTGGTGCCGGCCTTCCAGCTTCTTGACGCGGTTTCGTCGGGCACGCTCGACGGCGGCCATGGCGTTGCCGTCTATCACTACGGCAAAGCGCCGGCGCTGGCGCTGTGGGGCTCGGGTCCGGGCTTCGCCATGGACGCCAACATGCTGCTGGCCTGGCACAAATACGGCGGCGGCAAGGAACTACTCGACAAGCTTTACACCTCGGTCGGCGCCAATGTGCGCTCGTTCCTCTACGGTCCGATGCCGACGCAGCCACTCGGCTGGTTCAAGAAGCCGGTCACCAAGCCGGACGATCTCAAGGGCGTGAAGTTCCGCACGGTGGGCATCTCGATCGACGTGTTCACGGCGCTCGGTGCGGCGGTGAACGCGCTGCCCGGCGGTGAAATCGTTGCGGCGATGGATCGCGGTCTGCTCGACGCGGCCGAATTCAACAACGCCTCGTCGGATCGCGTCCTCGGTTTCGCCGACGTGTCGAAAATCTGCATGCTGCAGAGCTATCACCAGAACGCCGAACAGTTCGAAATCCTGTTCAACAAGGGCAAGTACGACGGCCTGCCGGAGAAGATGCGCGCCATCATCGCCAATGCGGTGGAGGCGGCCAGCCAGGACATGTCCTGGAAGGCGATCGACCGCTACTCCAAGGACTACGTGGAGATGCAGGAAAAGGACAAGGTCCGCTTTTTCAAGACCCCGGATTCGGTCCTCAAGCGGCAACTCGAGGTCTATGACGAGGTGGTCAAGAAGCGGGCAGGCGAGAGCCCGATCTTCAAGGAGATCATCCAGTCGCAGATCGCCTTCGCTCAGCGCGCCACGCGCTGGGAGCAGGACACGGTCGTCAATCGCCGCATGGCCTTCGATCATTACTTCGGCCAGAACGCGGCTGCGAAGAATCTCTAACGTCGCTCAGCTAACGGAGCACCATTCGGGCGGACGCCCGGATGGTGCTTTGTTATAAGTTTTTTCTCATGACTTTCGGGTATCAATGAACGCGCAGCGCGTATTGCACGGTATTGACGCGGTCAGCACGTGGGCGGGCAAGGCTGTGGCCTGGCTCGTGATCCTGCTGGCGGCCGTCGTCTGTCTCGAGGTCTTCAAGCGTTACGTCTTCAACGCGCCGACCGCGTGGATTTTCGATTTCAACAACATGCTGTACGGCACGTTGTTCATGATCGCCGGCGCCTACGCGCTGGCGCAGAACGCGCATGTGCGCGGCGACTTCCTGTACGGCTCGATGCGGCCCAGAACGCAGGCCGCGCTCGATCTGGTGCTGTATTTCCTGTTCTTCCTGCCGGGCATCGCGGCGCTGCTCTATGCCGGCTATCGCTTCGCCGCGATTTCGTGGCGCATCGGCGAACACTCGAGCATTATGGCGGAAGGCCCGCCGATCTATCCCTTCAAGACCATCATTCCCATTGCCGGCGCCCTGATCATCACGCAGGGCTTCGCCGAAATCGCGCGCTGCATCATCTGCCTGCGAACCGGCGAATGGCCGAGTCGCCTCAAGGACGTGGCGGAGATGGACGTCATCGGCACCCAACTCGCCAACAGCGAATATGTCGACGAAGAAACCCGGCAGCGTGCCATCGGCGGCGCTCACAAGATCGACGAGACCGCGCGCCAGCGTGGCATGACCGGAGACCTCACATGAGCGATCCCGCGCTCGGCCTCCTCATGCTGGGGCTCATCGTCATCACGATCATGATGGGCTTCCCGACCGCCTTCACCCTGATGGGTCTGGGCGTGTTCTTCGGCTTCTACGCTTTCTACAACCCGGCCGAATACTGGTTCGACAACCGGGTGTTCGATCTCATGGTCCAGCGCACCTATGGCGCCATGACCAACGACGTCCTCATCGCCATCCCGCTGTTCGTGCTGATGGGCTACGTGATGGAGCGCGGCGCGCTGGTCGACAAGATGTTCCACTCCGTGCAGCTTGCCTTCCGCAATTTCCCGGCGTCGCTCGGCGTTGCAACGCTCGTCGTCTGTGCCTTCTGGGGCATGGCCACCGGGCTCGTCGGCGCCGTGGTGGTGCTGATGGGCGTCGTCGCCTTCCAGCCGATGCTGCGCGCCGGCTATGACGTCAAGCTCGCTGCCGGCGTCATCACGGCCGGTGGCACGCTGGGCATTCTCATTCCGCCGTCGATCATGATCATCGTCTATGCGGCCGTCGCCGGTCAGTCGGTGGTGAAGCTCTACGCAGCCGCGATGTTTCCGGGGCTGTTCCTTGCATTCATGTACATCCTGTACGTGATCGGGCGCGCGCTCATCAATCCGAAGCTGGCGCCGGGCCTCCCCAAGGAGATGACGCATATTCCGGTGCCGGGCTGGATGGAAAATATCCGCAAGACCGGCACGACCAACATGTTCGCCGGTCTCGGCAAGGCGCTGGTCTCGCCGTCGAAGGCTCCGGCTGCCGCCGAGCCGGACGCGCTCAGCTATCGCGATGTGGTCAAGAATTTCCTGATCGCGCTTGTGCCGTTCTTCCTGACCTCCGGTGTTCTCGGCGTTCTGTGGTGGTACGTCGTGATCCACTCGCAGCGCGGCCCGCAGGAGGAGTTCGAAGGCCTCGAGCAACTCGGTTCCTCCTCCGCGGCGTCGGCCGAAGTTGCCGATGCCGGGCCGTCGACCAGCTTCTACGTCACCTTCGCCGCTCTGGCGGTCCTCGCCGTTATCATGATGGCGCGCACCTACGGCCGGATGACCGCGGAGCGCCTGGTGCTGATCAAGATGCTCGCGTCGTCGGTGGTGCCGATGGCGTTGCTGATCATCCTGGTGCTCGGCGCCATCCTGTTTGGCCTGACCACGGCGACGGAGTCCGCCGCGGTCGGCTCGGCCGGCGCCTTCCTGCTGGCGCTGCACGCGCGCACGCTGACCTGGGGTAAAACGAAGGAGGCCGTGTTCCTGACGGCCAAGACCACCGCGATGGTGTGCTGGCTGTTCGTCGGCTCGGCGCTGTTCTCGGCGGTGTTCGCCATTCTCGGTGGGCAGGCGCTGCTTGAGCAGTGGGTGCTGTCGCTGGATATGTCGCCCACCCAGTTCATGCTGCTGTCGCAGGCGGTCATCTTCGTGCTCGGCTGGCCGCTGGAATGGACGGAGATCATCATCATCTTCGTGCCCATCTTCCTGCCGCTGCTGAAACACTTCAGCATCGACCCGGTGCTGTGGGGCGTTCTGGTGTTCGTGAACCTGCAGGCGGCGTTCCTGTCGCCGCCGGTGGCCATGTCGGCCTTCTACCTGAAGGGCGTGGCCCCCAAGCACATCACGATCAACCAGATCTTCGCCGGCATGATGCCCTATATGGCGATCGTGATCCTGTGTATGGTGATGCTGTACATCTGGCCCGGTATCGCGACCTGGTTGCCGGAGTATCTCTACGGCAACTGATCGGATCCAGACACGTCCCATGACCGACCTCTCCTCCCTGACCGCCGCGCAAGCGGCGGCCGGCGTCGCCGCCGGTAATTTTTCGTCCGAAGAACTGACCGCCGCCTGTCTCCAGCGGATCGCGCAGACCGAAGAGGCCGTCGGCGCCTTCGCCTTTATCGATGCCGAGCATGCGCTGACGCAGGCACGCGATTGCGATGCCCGCCGGCTTTCGGGCCAGCCGGTCGGCCCGCTCAACGGCGTGCCGGTCGCGGTGAAGGACCTCATCGACACCGCCGACTATCCGACCGAATACGGCTCGCGCTATTTCGCCGGCCGCCGGCCGCGCAACGATGCGACCGTGGTGTCGCGGTTGCGCGCGGCCGGCGCCGTCATCCTCGGCAAGACCGTGACCACCGAGATGGCCTATTTCCATCCCGGCAAGACGCGAAACCCGCATGATCTCACCCGCACGCCCGGCGGCTCGTCTTCCGGCTCCGCCGCCGCGGTGGCGGCCGGCATGGTGCCCGCGGCGCTCGGCACCCAGACCAACGGCTCGATCATCCGCCCGGCCGCCTTCTGCGGCGTGTTCGGCATGAAGGGCAGCCATGGCCTCGTGCCGCGTACCGGTACGCTGCCGCTGTCGCGCTCGCTCGACCACATCGGACCGATGGCGCGCTCGATCGAGGACATTGCGCTGATGCTGGACGTGCTCGCTGGCTACGACGCCGGCGATCCGGACACCCGGCCGATCGGCGCACGGAATTTCCGCAGCACCGCGGCGCAGCCGCTCGGCCTCGCGCCGCGTCTCGCTTTCGTGCGCACGCCGATCTGGGACAAGGCCGACGCCGACACGCGCGATGCCTTCGAGGCGCTCGCCGCGGAGCTCGGCAGCGACTGCTTCATCTACGATCTGCCGGAGAGCTATGCCGCGGGATGGGACGCGCAGAAGGCGATCATGGCGGTAGAGATGGTGCACAATCTCGGCCGCTATGCCGAGGAGGGCGGCGACCTCATCAGCCCGCAATTCAATGCCTTGATGGCCGAGGGCCGCACCATTTCGGCGGCAGCCTATCTCGATGCGCTCGAGGATGCCCGCGCCATGCGCGAGGCGCTCGGCGAATTGTTCGAGCAGGCCTGCACCGCAATCATCACGCCGGCGACGGTGGGCGTCGCGCCGGTCGGCCAGGCCACCGGCGATCCGTCGTTCTGCTCGCTGTGGAGCCTGACCGGTTTGCCGGCGATTACGCTGCCGTTGCTCACCGGCGAAAACGGGTTGCCGCTCGGCGTGCAGCTCGTCGGCGCCATGGGCGACGACGCGCGTCTGTTGCGTACCGCTAACTGGCTGGTATCGCGGTTGACGGCTTAAGCTTTCGGCGGTGCGCCGAGGTGCTCGGCGAAAAAGGCGAGCGTGCGGCTCCACGCCAGATCCGCCGCCGCCTTGTCGTATCGGTTGCCGGTATCGTTGTTGAAGGCGTGGTTGACGTCGGGATACATCGCCACGGTGTAGCGCTTGCCGGCAGCCTTGAGCGCTTCCTCATAGGCGGGAATGCCGGCGTTGATGCGCTGGTCGAGCCCGGCATAGTGCAGAAGCAGCGCTGCGTGGATTTTCGGCACATCGGCAGCCGGCGCTTGCGCGCCGTAATACGCGACGCCGGCATTCAACTCCGGCGACAGCACGGCAATGCGGTTCACCATGCCGCCGCCCCAGCAGAAACCAACGGCGCCGACCTTGCCCGTCGATTCGGCATGCTTGGCCAGAAACGGCACGGCGGCGGCGAGGCGCTGCGCCGTCTCGACCGTATTGAGCGAGCCGATCATGTCGCGGCCTTTGTCCTCGTCGGCGGGCGTGCCGCCGAGCGGCGACAACGCATCGACGCCGAAGGCGAGAAAGCCGGCGAGGGCGATGCGGCGGGTGATGTCCTCGATATGCGGGTTGAGGCCGCGGTTCTCGTGAATGACGATCACCGCCGGGCGTTTGGCATCGCCCGAGGCACCGGGCTTGAGGCGCGCCAGATAGCCCGACATCTGCATGCCGCCGGCGTCGTAGCTTGCTTTCTCGATCACCAGCCGGGCATCGTCCGCGGCGACGATTGCGGCTTGGGCGTAATTATTCTGCAGAAACGGCAGCAGAGCGCTGGCCGCCGCCGCCGAGCCGGCGAGGACGGTCAGCCGATCCATGAAGGTGCGGCGATCGATGACGCCGTGCGTAAAGCTGTCATAAAGATCGACGACCTGTTGATCGACGCGGCGTTGTTCCATCCAGGCCTCCCGGTTGCGACTGCGTTTCATATTACGTCCCTGTGTCGCGCCCGCATGTGCGAAAGCGCCGCAGCGCTGTCAAAACTTCGTCATGCTGTGGGCAGCGGCATGTTCGGAGGGTGCGCGCCATCAGGGCGTCTTGACCGGATCGCGCCGAGGCCTCATGTCAGCCGCCTGCGTGTTCTTCCTCCGCGCCGCGCCCGCGGCTCGATCATCCGGAGACGACATGAAATCCATACGGCTGACCATGCGCCGGTTGCTGCCGGCTTTGGCTCTCTCCGCCGGCGTTTGCGGCGGCGCGCTCGCCCAGCAGTTCCCGTTCGATCAGGTGCTGGTGCTTGATGCGCCGCGCATCGGCCCGCTCAAGCGCGTGCCGGTGCTCACGATCGGCGCCGACGGCCGCACCACGGTCGATCTGTGGTGCCAGACCGTGCCGGCCTTGTTTGAGGTAAGCGGCGCGGAGATCCGGATCCAGACCGCTCCGCTGCCGGACACGCTGCCGCAGTACATGAGCACTGGCCAATGCAGCCCGGAGCGCATGCAGGCCGATGCCGAATTACTCGGACAACTGACGCAGTCGTCCGAGTGGCAGCGCCAGGGCGACCGCGTCCTGCTGAGCGCGCCTGGCGGTGCGCCACTGCGCTTCAGGCTTTCGAGCCACTGACGTCATTATCGCAACGACGCAAATAGAAAGGCCCGACATCGCTGCCGGGCCTTTCCAGTTTCGCGATGACGCTGGCGGCGTCGATTACATCATGCCGCCCATGCCACCCATGCCGCCGCCCGGCGGCATGGCCGGACCGGCTTCCTTCGGCAGCTCGGCGACCATGGCTTCCGTGGTCACCAGCAGGCCGGCCACCGAAGCGGCGTCCTGCAGCGCGGTGCGCACAACCTTGGCCGGGTCGACGATGCCCTTGGCGATCATGTCGACATACTCTTCGTTCTGCGCGTCGAAGCCGAAGGTCTCCGACTTCTCGTCGGTGATCTTGCCGACCACGATCGAGCCTTCGACACCGGCGTTCTCGGCGATCTGACGGATCGGAGCTTCCAGAGCCTTGAGCACGATGTTGATGCCGGCCTGGACGTCCGAGTTGTCGTTCGACAGCTTGCCGACCGCCTTCTTGGCGCGCAGCAGCGCGGTGCCGCCGCCCGGCACGATGCCTTCCTGAACGGCCGCGCGGGTGGCGTTGAGCGCGTCTTCGACGCGGTCCTTCTTTTCCTTCACCTCGATCTCGGTCGCGCCGCCGACCTTGATCACGGCGACGCCGCCCGCGAGCTTGGCCAGACGCTCCTGCAGCTTCTCGCGATCGTAGTCCGAGGTGGTTTCCTCGATCTGCGCCTTGATCTGCTGCACGCGCGCTTCGATATCGGCCTTCTTGCCGGTGCCGTTGACGATCGTGGTCTTTTCCTTCTCGATCACGACCTTCTTGGCGCGGCCGAGCATGTTCACGGTGACGTTCTCGAGCTTGATGCCGAGGTCTTCCGAGATGAGCTGGCCGCCGGTCAGGATGGCGATGTCTTCCAGCATCGCCTTGCGGCGATCGCCGAAGCCCGGCGCCTTCACGGCCGCGACCTTGAGGCCGCCGCGCAGCTTGTTGACGACGAGCGTCGCGATGGCTTCGCCTTCGACGTCTTCCGCGATGATGATGAGCGGCTTGCCCGACTGCACCACGGCTTCGAGCACCGGCAGCATGGCCTGGAGACCCGACAGCTTCTTTTCGTGCAGGAGGATGTAGGCGTCCTCGAGCTCGGCGATCATCTTCTCGGCGTTGGTGACGAAGTAGGGCGAGATGTAGCCGCGGTCGAACTGCATGCCTTCGACGATCTCGACCTCGGTCTCCATCGCCTTGGCTTCTTCGACGGTGATGACGCCTTCGTTGCCGACCTTCTGCATCGCCTGAGCGATCATCTTGCCGATCTGAACGTCGCCGTTGGCCGAGATGGTGCCGACCTGGGCGACTTCAGCCGAGGACGACACCTTCTTGGCGCGCTTTTCGATGTCCTTGATGACGGCGGCGGTCGCAAGATCGATGCCGCGCTTGAGATCCATCGGGTTCATGCCGGCGGCAACCGACTTGGCGCCTTCGCGCACGATCGCCTGG
>Ga0182747_1000807_pt1 | contig 26728 bp, 33 predicted proteins | sample eDN3rd30CBELigBY_FD_128526 | JGI IMG/M metagenome (GOLD analysis project Ga0182747, IMG submission 128526) | Enriched backyard soil microbial communities from Emeryville, California, USA - eDNA 3rd pass 30_C BE-Lig BY (version 2) (version 2) | ecosystem: Environmental > Terrestrial > Soil >... | reverse complement strand
TGGCCCCTCCGCGGCGGACGAGCCACAGGCCGAGCGGGAGACGTTGAGGCGCGGTGGCGCATTGTTGCAGTGGCAGACCAGCACCGCCCTGCACTGATACGGCGGCCGTCGGGGCTGTTTTCGGCCCATCGCCCTGAAAAATCTCGCTATTCCTCAAAAATGTGAGCGAGAAGGGATTAGCCTGCTTGCAAAATCGGGCTGACGCCGTCATGACAGGCGCCACGGAGAGGTGGCCGAGTGGTTGAAGGCGCACGCCTGGAAAGTGTGTATACGGGAAACCGTATCGCGGGTTCGAATCCCGCTCTCTCCGCCAGAATCAAGCAAAAAGTGCGATTTTGCGACCTTTTTACGGTCGGGGTGTTTGGCAACCCAAGAGCCAACCTAAGCCCGGGTGGCTTGTGATTTATGGTAAACCATCCGTTAACGACTGCATGGGACCTTCGGAACAAGATTCGGGGGATTCGCCTTGACTCCTCGGGAATCGAGGTTTGACCGACCCGACTCAGGGTGTTACCGATGTCTGAATCAGCATCCACCGTCCCGGAGAGCACCATGACCGACCGCGAGCGCGCCCTCCATGAGGCAGGCGTTGCATTGGGTGTGTCTTCTGCAGTTGCGCCACCAGTGTGTACTTCAAATTTCGACGGGCTATCCGGAGGTTTTTCCGGCTATGGCGAATTCACGCCTATAACAGTGCGCTCATATTCAGTGCCGGAAAATGCCAACTTGGAACGAAGTCAATCAAGAGATTGATACGATTGGCGCACCTGATGCGTGCGATCAAGTTCGACTGAAATATCTTACAGCATTGGAACACCGCGTTGGCCGCACGGTGATTGCTTACTATTCTGGATTTCTGCAGAAGCGCGGGCCAAGTGGTTTAATTCACCCTGAATGTGCGATCTCTGATTTGGACATGAACGGTTTAATGGCCGTTGTGCACAATGTCCCCCGAGATCGCGGATTTGATTTGATCCTTCATACGCCGGGCGGCGGCATTGAAGCGGCGCGCGCCTTGGTCGAATATCTTTACAAGATGTTTGGGAAGGACATGCGCGTTGTCATTCCGCATATGGCGATGTCTGCTGGGACAATGGTTGCTTGCGCGAGCAAGGAAATTATCCTTGGCAAACACTCCAACCTTGGCCCTACCGATCCTCAAGTAAAGGGCCATCCTGCGATGGGAGTCCTCGCCGAGGTGGATCGCGCCATCAAGGAAATGAAAGAAGAGCCGCTCAAGCAAATCGTTTGGCAGCAGGTCTTCGGAAAATATCCACCAGCCTTCATTCTGGATTGTGAGCGATCTGTCGAAGGGTCTCGAAAGATGGTGGCGGCATGGCTTGAGGGTAACATGTTTGCAGCTGAAGCCGATCCGGCCGCTAAGGCCAAGGCGGTTACAGAACAGCTCATGGACTATGAAGGTACGACGGAGCATTCGCACCATTTTCTGATCGATAAATGCTCTGAAATAGGTCTAAACGTCACTTCGTTGGAAGCGGACCAAGGTCTGCAGGAAGATGTCTTGAGTGCGCATCACTCATTTGTCGCGACATTTGCGCGAACCAGCGCGATCAAGATAATCCAAAATGCAACCGGCGCGAACTGGACAGTAAGCTCTTAGATTAGCTGAAAATAACCTGTCCCGGTTTCATCGCGGCAATACCTTGTATTTCCATCGTAGTTTTGCTGCCTGAATTGCACACCTTCAAATAAGCATTTGGCTTGAGAAGCACTGCGATGCCTTGTAGCTCAAACGCCGTATACCTACTGCCGTCAACTTCAAGGCTGCCACCAAGTGCAGCAATACCTTGCAGTTCAAGCGCTGTTCTATTCGCAATCATCTTAATGACCGGTTGGATGCAAGGGTATCCTACATTTTCTTTTTTGCCGGTTAAAGCTCACAAAACTGTCAATTCATCGTGCCGCTGCACGCGGCTATCCGCGATTCAGACAAGCTTGCTGCAATTGATCTTTCATGTGTTGTTGCATCTCAAGAGAATACTTGTCTGGTTTCTCAAAAGCTAAAAGATCGCCTCGGGTTAGCCGTTTGGAAAATTCAGCCGCGATACATTCGCATCGAGTGGCTATAAACTCCGGTAGCTTTCCATCGAACCCGCTACTTTTCAGAGCGTTCGATTTGCATAACTGCTCGAAGCCCGGGCGGATCACTTCGCTCTTAAAGCGATCCAATTCGCTGTCGGATAATTCTGAGATATTGAAAGTTTCCGGTGCGGGATAGGCCACCTTACGCCATTCGAAATTCGCGCCCCAGAGAAAATACGCCCCTACTAGTGCCAAGATCAGATGGCCGAACTGACCGATGATCGGCACACATGCGGATATAAGTATAGCTACAAGAGCACCAAACCAAGACCATCCGGTAAAGTGCATCACTGCAAGCATACTCAGTGGGATAGAGAAAAGTCCGATGGCCATAAAAACGAGGCCAATGGCCGAGCCAAGCAATGTCGTAACGACGTCGCTGATGGCTCCAAACACATTCGCGCGCCTCCTTGCAGGCACTGCCGGAGAAATATTAGAGGTAGGCGTTGGGAAAGGCGGCGTCGTGATAATGGGCGGCGGAGATTTCTGATCTCTCTTCGGCACCTCGGAGATTTTTGGCGGAAGAAGTGGCGACGGTTTGGGCGGCACGGCCGGTGGATCGGGCACCTCAGGATACAGCGGTTGGAATTTCTTATCTGCCGAACTCATTGGACGCGGCGCGGGTAACTTTGGCGACCGGTTAATCTCCCGCTGAACCGGTTTTTCGCACCTATGGATTTGCTCGCCTTCGAATGCCACCCACTGACCGTGTGGCATTTGTCGAATATTGATGAAACGGCCGCAGTCTTTGCACCGTTTACTGTAATTGACCATATCCCCCCCCCAGCAATGGTCTTGAACTAATCTCCAAGCCCGCAAGGATGCAAGTATTGATAGTAATGTATGGGGTATCAGCGGGAGGCATTATTCTGTGCCACGTCCATATCTGAGTTGGTCAATTGCTCAATTGGAAGCGGAGTTTGAACGCGCTCAAGACGCTGGGGATTCGGCTGCAGTTGGTCGGGTTTTTTATGAACTTGAGTTTCGCTCCACTACTAAAGCGAATGCTCTTCGACAAGCTGCCGATCAATTTTTAAACGGAGTACAGGCGACCGCGAAACCCAAAAGTCGCGCTTCTACCTCCTCTCAGAAATCGTCCGACGAGCGAAAATCGAACAAGAATAGGCAGAGAAGTACATCTCGCTTAAATCCAACGGATGAGCAACAACAGGTCATCGATCAATTCAAAAGAGGCGACTCTTTAAAAATCAACGCGTACGCGGGAACTGGTAAAACGTCTACGCTTGAATTGTTGGCTCACAGCACCGCTAAACGCGGCCAATACATCGCATTTAACAAGAGTATAGTGCAAGAGGCGACTGAAAAATTTCCGAATTCAGTGAACTGCGCGACCACGCACGGTATTGCTTTTAGAGCCACACCATCTGCGTACAGAAACAATTCCAGCAAGATGACAGGGAAGTTAAACGCCAATCAGCTTGCGGAAACTCTAAACCTGAAGCGATGGCAAATTGACAAGCTTCATTCATTGCAGCCTCGCTCTCAAGGTTATCTGATTTTAGAAACGCTTCGCCGATTCATGCAGAGCCCGGATATTAGCCTCAAAGGAGAGCATGTTCCCCGTCACGGGTCATTGTTGTCCGCGCCAGACACAACGATGAAAGCGGTGACAGAATTCGCTTTACATGCTGCAAATCATGTATGGGATCGGATGAAGGAAGCAAGCGATTCCATACCACTTGGACACGACGGTTACCTCAAGCTTTGGGCGCTCAGCGAACCCAAAATTGCAGTAGATTTTATTCTTCTCGACGAGGCGCAGGACACAAATCCCGTTGTGCTCGATGTGCTCTGCAAGCAATCAGCCCAAATGGTCTACGTCGGAGATAAGTATCAACAAATCTATGAGTGGCGCGGCGCTATAAATGCAATGGAGAAAATAGACACACGCCACACAACTTATCTCACCACGTCATTTCGCTTTGGCCCTAAAATTGCGGAAGCTGCATCTCGACTATTAGCTCTCCTAGACGAGAAGCGACCCATCAAGGGAAATTCTGGAATCGCGAGCCGTATTGGTCCGGTCGAGCCTCAAACGATATTGGCCCGCACCAATGCGTCAACAATCTCGGCAATTATTGAAACATTAGATGCGGGAAAAAGTCCGCATTTGGTTGGCGGAACAGACGAACTAATGAGTATGCTGCAAGGTGTTCAGGATTTGAAGGAAGGCAGGCAGAGCACTGTTCCGGATTTTTTTGGATTTGAAAAATGGGAGCAAGTTGTCGAATTTTCCAAAAGCGGCGAAGGCGACCACCTTCAATCTTTTGTTAATCTGGTAGAGGCTCGTGGAGAGCGTCAGTTAATGTGGGCGTTAAATCGGACTGTTGACGAAGAGCGCGGCAACGTCACCATTTCGACCGCTCATAAAGCTAAAGGACGCGAGTGGAAAACCGTGAAGCTTATGGACGATTTCTTACGGAGTCAGCCTGGGAAACCCAAGTCAAATGGCGCGCATGGCTCCAATGGCCATGACCCGGCAGAGCTACGCTTACTTTATGTGGCACTCACTCGCGCCAAGGAGGCGATAGAAGTTCCGCCAACGGTTGTTTCGTTGCTAAGCCGGTGACAGGAAGTCGTCGAAGCTCCTATAAGCTCGGCCCGTCGCTTACCGATGCTTGGCCTATCAAATCGGAGGCGAGGTCGGGCGTGACGGCGAGAAACGTAATAGGTCGCTGTGGTGCCTTGCCGGGACGATCTGAAGGACGAGGTTGACATCTCGTAGTACATTGCGAAGCCTGTAAAGTTACGATGATAAATCTTCTACAGTCATAGGGGGAAGCACAATGCGTTCAGTAATTTCTTATTTGCTTATGGTCGCTGTTTTAATTGCGTCGGCTCCGATTATTTCCGTTGTTGTTTCGGATAAAGCAGAAGCGCGGTCGCATCATAAGCGTTCAAGCTGCTGGCGGACGAATCGCCATACCCACACAAAATTCCGCGTCTGCTGACGTAAAATCCACCGCGATCTGAATGGATCGCGGTGGATCGCCTAATTCAAATCTGAGCATTCTTCAACACGGCCGCCGCTTCGATCGCATTTGCGATAGCGCCAAGGTTCAACGAACGTTCCGCGCCATATTCCGCGCTCTTGTTTTTGTGCTTCTGCTTGCGCTTCAGCGTATCCGCCGCGCGAATATTTAGGCCAATCGACAGCGAGGCCATTCCGCACAAGCCAATCCGCGATATCAACACCTTCGACCGTGCAGATTGCCACGACTCGGTTGAAAGTTCGTTGGTCAATATCGACACATTCCACAGGACGGCGGGCGATGAAGTCCGCAAGTGCGATCGCAGCCCGTTGGCCGCAACGGTACAGATTGCTGTCGGCTCCTCGGCAAAGCTGACTCGATTCCGGCGCGTCAATGCCGTGAATACGAATGCGGGTTCGGTGAATCTCAATTGTGTCGCCGTCGATCACCGACGCTTGGCCTGTCAAATCGGAGGCGAGGCCGGGCGTGACGACGAAAAACGCAGCCGCGACACTAATACTGTGTTTGAGTCTCTTCATCGTTTTTGATCTTCGCATGGTCGCACCACGCATCTCCGAAAAGCGCATGCCCCGTTGATTCATCCGGAACTGTCAAAATTACTTTCTCCGGCATGGGAGGCTTCAACGGTTCCCCGCGCCATATCTTTCGAAACCAATTGAAAAGATGGCTCATGCGACCGACCGAAGTTCGCGCAGCATTGCAGCGCGCTCTTCGGGCCTCCATCTGCTTATGATCTTGCAGAAGGCTTCGGCGTCTCCTCCACGCTTTAAGAAATCGGCCAAAACCACCGCAAAATCTAAACGCTCCCGAGCCATTTTAGTCGTCGTCTTTCGCTTCTTTATCTTGGTCACAGCCTTCTTCATCTTGGCCACAGCCATCGCGAACTCCGGAGTTAACTGAATTCCTTTCTTCATCGTCTCTCGCCCCTTCAACCCCGTCACCGCATTATGAGGCATAGAAAGTTTGTGTAGTCCATACTCAAAAATTCAAAAAGTGACTGTGCCGGAGGCGTGACTACGCAGAAGTTGCGTAGTTTTATCGTTTGCGGAATAGATATGCTGTTTCCGAAAATAGAAATTCAGTGGTGCGATAGGTTAGGCGACGTGCAGCAATGCTGCGCAGGTGCATGGATTCTAGAGCCACGATGTCGAGTCGGTGAATCAAGGAAATCGGCGCGCGAACGCGCAAGGTAGCGTCCAACTTCGGACGACGCTTGGGGTGTGGTTTTCGGATTTGAATCCTCCAACATGCTAGGAGGACTCTACAAGGCAATAGGGCGCGTCGTCAGCCAACGCGGCGTAGCGCAGCCAGCTACAGGATTGCAGGCCGATGCTAGAACTATGATGCTCTTCGGGAAGAGGTTTCTTTTTTGAATATAGATTTGACGTCGCTCCGCCCCGGCACTTTCATGAGCATGAGAAGACTATCGCCCTTCATCCCGATTTTTAGAGAGAACGTTCTCCCTCCGTACACCCCGCCGAAGTTTGAATCCCAGCTTCCCTTGCCGACCATAAATGCGAGTTTGCGCTTGGAGCTTCGTCGGACGACGGCTGACCAGCCATTATTTGCCTTTACAGTAAAATCCTCTCCGCTCTGTCCAATGACGATGCGACAATCCGCGCACTTCCCAGCGTTGGACGCCACTTGATGCCATTCGCCCTGCAAGAATTTCGAGGATGCGGGTTCAGCTTGTGCGGTGACTGACGTGACCGAGAGGAGAAAAGCGAGAACTGCGCAGCGCATATCGAACCCCAACTGCTTTTTATTGCACTTGCCGTTTTTAGAAAGCTCCGGCTCCCAAACGGTTAAGATCATTCATCGCTTTATCCGCAATCCGATGACGAAGACGCAATCGAGAACGTAGGATTCGAGAACGTCAGCGTGGAAAAATTTTTTCTGCGGTGTGCGCGCTGTAGCCTGTGTACCCTAAAATTTTTTTGTCGTTCAAATTCTTTGCACGCACCTAAGTCCCGCCCTCGTAACTTTTTTCTGCCGAAAGGACCCAAAAAATTTTTTGAGTTGAGGCGCGGCAAAATGCGTGTAGGATTATGTTCCGTCGCTGCAAATCGGCGCGTCGGCGCTCGCCAAGTGAAGTCCGTTGAGTCATGTGCCGGGTGCACCAGCGAGCCCCCTTCAACCCGCACACAGAATTTCATTAGTTCTCAGTAGTTTATCGCTTATGTGCCAACTGTGCCGATGAACCAATGAAATGGGGAGCTACTACACCGATAGACTGGTGCGCCGATGTCTGAAAAAATAGGCACTAGAAATCTGGCGGGGTTGAATGGTCGGCACAGCGGCACAACTGGCACACGACTTCCACCGCTGTTGCGCTGTGTCGCTCTAGCTGTTTCAATCCGTGTGCCGACGCTGTGCGGCTCGCGGCTTATCGCTGGCACATATCTGAATAGATGTTCTTGACCGTGAGTCCTGTGAAGCCGCGATGCTGTTTTCTAACCTTCTGCGGGGCTTCTAACGGGTCTTGCCACCGACGCCGCGCATAAGCGACCTGATCTCCTAGCGCCGCTACAAGGTCTTCCTTCAGGTCGGTCTTATTGCGCCGCTCACGAAAAGACAAACCTTCGTCGTCGGCCCACATTGCGTATTCCTCATACAGCTTATCAAGCGGGAGGAAGTCGTCGCGGTTCTTAGTAAGTACGAGGCGTTCGTCCGCAAAGCGCAACGCGGGTGATTGCGCCATCGCGAGGTTGCGCACCGCCGCTGCGCCTTTCGCGCCAATGGTGAACTTGCCGCCATTCGCCCGCAGCCGCCGCAGTCCGTCCAGCGCCCAGTTTGCGATGCCCGGCATTTCGGTCTCAAGCTTGGCCCCGAGGTCGCTATCGCGCTCACCCTCCGGAACGGCGCGGCCGAAGGTGAGTTGCACCACGCGCGCTGCAAGTGCGCCGGATTCGTCGAGCATCTTCGGCATTCGGTTGCAGGCCATCATGATCCGCGCCGGAATACGCTGATTGACGATTTCCTTTCCCTTCCGGTTGACGCTCACCACGTCGCCACCGCTGATCGTCTTCAGGCGCTCTACAGCCGTGGAACGGCGGGTGATGTGCGCGTCCGAGGCATCCGGAATCGCAAGAAGCTTCGCGGAGCCGCAACCTTCGAGTCCAAAATCTCCGGCAAGATCGTTAAGGGTGCGGGACGTTGTATAATCTCGGCCGACCAAGGACTCGGCGACATGCATAAGGGTGGATTTTCCGGAGCGGGTGACTCCGGAAAGAAGGAAAATGACGTGAATCGACGTGTCCGGCACCATGAGGAGCCCGAGCATTTCTTGCACGGTCGGATGATATGAAGGGTGCAGCGTTTCGTTCAGAAATTGGAGCCATCGCGAGCAGTGTGCTTCTGGCGAGAATGCGAAGGCTGGCGTCCCTGTAGCGAGCAGACTTCCATCATGTGGAAGAAGTGTGCAAGTGGCGGTATCAAGCACGCCGTTTTCGAAGAGCGCGAGGTTATTTGGCTCGGGTGCGGTGTCAGGCTCCGTGATCCACTCAAACGGAAGCGCCGGGGTGAAGAGTTCGACGCTTGCACAACGAACAATACGTTCGACGCGAGGGGTGTCGAGCTCGGCAGTCGGGTCGGTGCCGCGAAACTTTACCGCGATTTCCTGCGCGGTCTTCTCTTCCCAAATGCCGTTTTCCCGGAGGCTATACAGGTTGCCATCGGCGGCGCTCACCAGCTTGCCGGGCCGTGATCGGCAGAACTCGCGAAGAAGGGCGGCGCTGTTTTGTTTGGTGTCGTAGTGAAGTGGATAGGGCCACGAGCCCATTCCACCGCCTTCCATCCATGAATCGTCCTCTGGATCGTCGGCGCAATCTTCGTCGAAATCGAAATCTGGCCGTCCTGCCTCGCTCCATGAACCGGGCGGATTCGCTGGTGCGCGCCACACATTATTGATGGCTTCGGTGACATCGCTGCGGGAAAGCTTCGGCTTGTTATGCTTCATGATAAGCCGATGGGCGGTCTTCTGACGAAGACCGAGGCGGTAGAGCTCTTGGCCTAGTCGAAAGGCTTCGTGCCTCCCCTTGGCGCTGTCCGATAACGCGTATTCCTTACTGTGGCAAAGCTTCACCGCCGTGCGAATATCGCACGCGTTATCCCATCCGTATTTAGGTGAAAGCAATTCGTCGGCGGTCGGCCAATGGAGCGTGTCACGATTCGTTAGTCGCGGAGTTGGGTTTTTGGGCGTATGGGTCACGACAGTCTTTCCTTTTTGCCCGGTTCGCGTTGGCGCGCGGCAGGGCATTTTCGCATCCGGCGGGTTTTCGATTTAGGGAATGGAACTGTCTGACTGTCGAGATAAGACTCTATTCGAATTGAGACGTCATCCTGAAATAACGATCCGAGGGCTATTCGCTGGCCGCCGGTTGCTTCTTCGTCGGGTCATTCCACAAGCACTCATGGCGATCGACTCCCATGACTACGGGAGGTGCGCGATTGACTGGAGGTCGCGCTCGGCTTTCGCCCGAAGAATGGCTTCACCGACAAAATCTTCGGTCATGACGTAACAGCATGATCCAGAAACCGGGCCAACTCGGCTCCGGTGATGATACTGCGCGTGCCGATCTTTCGGAGAGTGAGCTTTTTGGACTCAACCAGCTTGTAGACCATAGACCGCGAGACGCGGAGAAGGTCAGCGGCTTCATTGATTGAGAAGTTGCGATGTTCAAAAGGGATGTTCACGGATGGCGCTCCTTATGACGGGACGCCCTCTATTATTCACATGGATGCGCGGGCGTAGACTAACGAATGCCCAAAATAGCCGAAGTCGTCAGCCAACGAAGGCCCTTGGGCTTTTCGCTATTCGGCAGCTTGCCGGAAGGGCAGCACCTTTCCATCCGGCGGTGCCGCGAGATATTTCTCCCATGCCTCCATGAGCTTTCGACGCTTCTCTAAGGCGTCGGAGCGTCGGTACGCGGCTTCCGCTTTGTCCTTGATCGTATGTGCCAAAGCCTGCTCTGCAAGGTCGCGCGGAAAATTGGTAGCGTCACCGGCCCAATCTCGGAAGCTGGAGCGGAAACCGTGGACCGTGATGCCTTTATGAAGATCGCGTAGAAGCTGTAACATCGCCATTGACGATAACGGCTCGCCTTTCTTCGCCCCGGGAAAGACATAAGAGTCCGGTGTCGATTCCGCTGTCATAAGATCGCGCACGATTTCTACCGCTCGCGCGGTGAGAGGAACGCGATGTTCAACACCGGCCTTCATTCTCTTGGCGGGAACGATCCATAAAGCCTTATCCAGATCGAATTCATTGAGTCGCGCGCCAAGGGTTTCGCCGGATCGTGCGGCCGTCAAAATGGTGAATTCCAATGCGCGAGCCGAAACGCTTTCCCGTTCTCGCAGCTTCTGCATGAATGCAGCCGCATTTTCATAGGGCAGGGCTGCATGATGGCCACGCGCAAGCTTGTTTCGCCGCGCAAGAAGCTCTTTCAAATGCCCCTGCCACCTTGCGGGGTTATCGCCGGATCGGAGACCTTTGGCCTTGGCGGCGTCCAGCACTCGTTCAATACGCCCGCGTACACGACCGGCCGTTTCCGCCTTCGTTGTCCAAATCGGTTTGAGAATCTTCAGAATGTCTTCGGTGTCGATTTCGCTGATCGCTTTCGACCGGATGGGCTTGGCGTAAACTTCAAGCGTCATCTTCCACTGATTGCGATGCACCGCGTTTCGAAATCCCTTGACGATATCTGGCAAGAGTTCATCGGCAAATTGGCCGAAGGTCTTCGATTTCTTCGCCGTTCGTCGCGCCCGGCTTTCGTTGAGAGGGTCGAGGCCGTCAAAGCGAAGTCGCCGCGCATGCTCTGCTTTACGGCGCGCATCGGCGAGCGAGATACCGGCTTTCTTCGCCCCCGCCGCTGGTCCAAGACCCATTTCCCGGCGACGACCGTTCGACTCGTAAATGAAAATCCACCTTCGCGAGCCGTCCTTGGCGGCATAAAGGTAAAGGCCACCGCCATCCGCATGTCGTCCGAATGTCTTGACGTTGAGGACTTGACGCGATGTAAGCCGGTTGATTACGCGGGCCATAGCAAACTCTCCACATGCACGCCGCAACCCAGGCACGCGCATTGGCTTGGCCGCGACTAACGAAAGCATCCGTGGACGGCTATGGACGAATTGTGTCGAATAACACTCGATTTGTGCTGATGTTGCGGACACAAGAAAACGTTAAGACACGCCAACGGACGAGTCTCTTATGGCCGCTCTCTCCGCCAGGGGCTTCATCTAACAACATGTAAAGTAAGAAGAATTATTGTTGGCGGTGCATTCTATATTGGAATTCTGAGCGTAAAATCGAGACCGCAAAGGGATTGCGATCTCCTAAGATTCGTGTGTCTCACCTATGACGATAACGATGTCGCCGTTATCATCGGCCGCGTATAGCTGTGCCCGCAATAATAACCGCAAGAAACAAGCACCAAACGAGAGCGACTGACGCTATTCGAGCCCACCCCATCTGGGAGTGACTAACCGTCGTGCCGCCATCTAAATCCCAACTTGTCTTACCCTGTCGCTTGAGGGTCGAGTAGGCTGTATAGAACGTAAAGAGACTCACGAATGGAATGCCTAATCCGAGGCCACGGATGTAAACCGTGAAAGCCCGCCATAAGCTACGATGAAAATCGATCGGCATTCCCTCCGCTTTCGTAAGTCGAATGCCGTAGATCAGTTTTCCAAAAGTTGTTCCGAAGGTCGCAATCATAAAGGTTTCGACGGGTACATTTAGTAGACACACCAGCAGACCCTCGGCGGAGCTATTCTCCAAAATCTTTAGATTGTTCGAAATTCCTAAAAGAGACTCCGCAACCCCGAAAAGAATCCCGGTCGACATCAAATCGAGCTGGCGTGCGAAAAACCGTTGCCAGGGATGAAGATGGGTTTCCTGTGAGTCTTCATCACTCACTGGAACGAGCCTTGTGGGGATCACTCTCATTTGGTCCACTGCCGGTCGTGGCGGCGGTGTAGGTGGTCTGCTGTCTCTTAAGTGATCTGCTACGATCGGAACGGTGAAGGCGGGTTCCCAATCCGGCATGCCATCAATCCACACAAGCGAATTGAATCCGTCAGACAGAGAAGCCAGTATTCCAATCAGTCGTTCGAAGCTAACCGGGCCGGAAGTTTCGCCGTGATCATCCACGTAGTACCATAGCTTGGTCATGAGCATGCCTTAGCGTCAACAACGCGAGCCTGTCGTACTATGATAGATGTCGCGATGAATCCGCAGAAAGAGATGAGCGTGATGGTGGAATAAAAATGCGTCGCGTGGTTCATTTGCACCCAATCAAACAATCCATGAAAAAGAACCGCGGCTGGAAACGTAAACTTTGGAGACATACCAAGCAGTCGTACGATCCCTGCACACTGGAGAACGCCAGCAAACAAATGCATCGTAGTTGGCCACACGAACCGAACTATCGCCAAGGTGACCGCCATTTTGGGTGAGGAGCCAATAACATAGAGCGCGTTTTCAACGACGGCGAAGCCTAATGATACCCACATCGATGCAGCGAGCATCACGATGATAGGTGTTTTGTCCAGCTTTCGGATGATGTGGTCGAGAATAAAAAATCTTATTAGCTCCTCCAAAAACCCCGCAATAATGAACGCAGCAACAAAAGCGGTAGTTTCCGGATCGAGGCTGGCTGATCGTGCAATCGCTTGAAATTCCAATTCAGCACCAAACGCAACGATGGTGGTCGCTGCTCCATAGCCGAGCAACTTAGTAATGTCTGTTATGCATCTGGTTGGATCAATCAACCGCCCAACGAGTAGCGGTAAGAGCACCGAGATAACAATGGCTAGCCAAAAGGTCTCTGGGCGGGTCATCGCAGATCACCGGCACAAAACTGGAGCTAAAATTCGGACTGAGTTTTCATGTGGACCGTCTGGTCGAGAGCAAGCTGGCCAATCCGCCTGCTGCACCCATCGCCAGAGATAGTACTATTCCCGGCGCGGCGAGAAAGATCGACTGCCAGATTTTCCAATGCCATCCGTAACGAGCGCCGTAGAAGACCATCGCAGACAGCGCGATCGCTCCGAAGGGCAGGCTGAAGCCGATCAAATAAATTATGAAGCTGATCATTCCGCCGAGGCCAAAATAGAGATGCATTCCATCTATAAAGGCCGAAATCTGAATAATGCCTACCGCGATGTAGGCCAGATAAACAAAAGCCCCATTTTATCCCTCTGTCCCCAGCAAATAGCTTTGTTCAGCGGTCGGAAAATTGCAATGGCTTGCACGATTCTAGTCCGCATGGACGGAGCCAATACAAGCGGCCAGTTACAAGCACGTACGTGATGTTAAAACAGGCTGGGTTTGATCCAACAATGGAGAAACCCAATGCCTGTCTTGAAGTCCCTTTCTTTTGCCGCAATGCCGAAGACCGTCGGTGATCCGGTTCTTAACCGAAGGGCCAAATTCATTGAGAAGCTGGAGGAGCAGAAGCGCCTCCTCGATGATCCAACCTATATCCGGACGGTCCAGAGGATGGCCGAGGTGGACGGCCAGAAGCAGCCAGTCGTCCTGCGGCAGAAGGTTCGACCTTGGTGGAAGAGCGATCCGGCGGGTGCTGTCCTGATGACGGTGAAGTTCGGCTCGAAGGCCATCGAGTTCGAGAAGGACAAGGCGGCAATCGTCGTCCCAGCCAAGGACAAACTACCGACGATCATCAACATGCTGATCGAGGCCGTTCGAGCGGGTGAGTTGGACGAGATACTCTCTCAAGCCAGCAAGGCCAGACCGGCGTTCAAGCCGAAGAAGGCATCTTGAACGTGACAGGGGCAGCGTGGAGCTGCCCCTTCATTTTCCGGGACCGCGGGACGTCTGGACAGGCCAGAAGGCCAGTACCACCTGCGGTCCTGTTCTGAACGTCCTGCAGTCATCCGAAGTGATGACTAAGCGGTCTTTCCCAACAGCGATTGGAGTTGAACGTCGATAGAATCGATCTCAATGCCCCAGGGCCGCCAATCAGTTGTCCTCGGCATCCCGACGTCTGATTCCCATTGCCGCTTCGCGCAAAGCCTGTCTCTGGGTTGCCGAATACGGGTTCGATAGGTGGCGATCGCTGCTTCTCGCCCATCCTCGATGACCTCCTCCTCAAACAGCTGGCGAAGGTCGCGCGGCGATGGTCTCACCAGCCACAAACCGTTTCGCAGCTTGATTGGGTCCGACGGCGCAGCGGGCCAACCCTCCAACGGACCGCCGATTTCGCCCCACTCATTCATAAACTTTGGTCCCGGGCGCCAGTGCGAGGGCAATGAGCCTCAATAAATTCTGGGCAATCGTTGCAAGATCCATGCTCCGACGGGAATGCGCACGATCTAGAACTCCGCATGCGCCCGCACCGAGAACACTGAGATGGGACCACGATCCGCGTTGTAGGCGGGGTCTGCGAGGAACTGATAGTCGAATGTCAGCGTGCTCCACTTGTTGAGACTGTAAGCGTAGTACGCCTCGAGAATCTTCTCGTTCCTGTAGTTGAGCGCGCCATCGCCGATCAGAATTCCCAACCCTCCGGCGACGATATAGTCGCGGTGATCCTTGGAAAGCCCGTTGATAGCTCCGGCAACGCCGATCCTGTCGCTCGGGCGCCCCCACGCAGCACCCCCAATAGACGTGCCAAATGACAGACTGGAATCGATATCCGTAAAAGCCGAGATCTCATTCGTCCCGCTATTCCAGCTCCAGCGCGCGAACACACCGATATCATCCGTGACCGACTGCTCCAGGTTGAAGATATAGCCGTATTTGGTGCGACCCTGGCGCGTGCTGACGATCGCATCGGTAGGATCGAGTCCCGGATTCGCCAGGACAAGATTGACCGCGTCACGATAGCTGCCGGAGAACGACTCGTGCAACCAACCTGTGACGCGGAGCTTGCCGGGGCGGCCGAACAAGGCGTAGCGGGTCTCAAGCTCGGTGACATAACCGCCCCGCTTGAACAGGGCCATATCGAAGTTGTTTGAATTCGGCTCATTTCCGATCAGGAAATATCCAGTGCGCAGGGCCCAGGATTTCTGATTCAGTTCAGCTACGGCACCATAGGTCAGCCCCACCTTGTCTGCCGGGTAATCGAACGCACCCGCAGCCCAGATCGACCAGTTAAGAAAATCCACGCGGGGATCCTGTGCATATGCATTGCTGTCGAAAACATCGTGCACGGCAAATTTACCGACCTGAACTGTCACCCGCGAGATGTCCTTCTTCCCGGCCATCTGACCATAGCCGCTCTCGACCGTTTCCTGTTCTCCGCCCAACCCGAACGTCTGACGCAAAAACAGCCGTGACGAATTGTAGTGCGGATACAGAAAGTCCGACTTCTGCGCTTCGCCGTTCGGGAAGCCACCCGCGCCGACCGTGCTGCTCAGTCCGAACCCCTGAAGCAGTTCAGGATTGTAGTAGATCTCGCCGCCATCCCACGGTCTGACGCCAATGAAGACACTTGCCGTCCATGTGCTCTTGGTCTGCGCCGATGTCGGCAGACTGTTCGGGCCTGAATAGAGCGCATGGAATTTCGGATAGCCCTGCTGAACATAGGTCGTCTGGCCGTGAATCTCCCAAACATCGCTGTTATCCTGCAACGAGGCATCTATCTTTGGCGTGACAGTATCCGTGCCACCGGTGAGCTTATAATTGAGGCCAAGCCGGATCATGTGCATGTCGAAACGCGAGCCGTATTGCTCACCCGACGTGAACGCAACACTGGCGGGACCAAGCTGGCTGTATAGATATTCGAGACGTGCATTCCAGCGTGCATCGAACGCGAACTCGACACCACCACCAGCATCCCATCCGGTCCGGACCCGCGAGAGCGTTTGTTCGGCACTCGACGCTGGATCGACTGCAAAGAAATGCCCGCTCGACCACGCCAGTCCTCCAGTCGCGTAGACCAGCCACTGGTCGGACGCATAGCCGAGACGACCACGCAAGGTCCCGATGTAATCGATTTTCTCGGTGATGCCGCCCTGAGCCCCCGCTCCTGACCAGACCACGTCGTCGGCGTTGAGATAGTTTGGAAATGAGAGGTCCACCTCCGCCCCGAGTAGAACGCGCGAAGGCAACAGGTAATTGTAACCGATCTGCCCGCCTCCATAGAGAGCACCAAACGATGCTTGTGAAGATGCGAAGCCCTGAGCCCCTAAATCGGAGGCCACCTTTCCCCGGCCATAGTCGATATGGCCGCCCACATAGAGTCCGGTCCAGTCATAGGCATTCGCAATCGGCACCTTGAGCGGCAAATCGGCGGCCGATGCGCATGTGCTTGTTACGATGATGGCGTGGATGCCTCCCGCTACGATGCAGATTCCTTTCATGTTGTCCCCACAGTCCTTGAATTGAGCAATCGCGATCCATCCAGCGCCTCAACACGCATGTTGAAGCGGCGGCGACCTGCAAACTTGTTGACGTATGAGCCGAACCGGCTCGATAAATTCCCCATGCAGCACCTGACGTGGTTCCCCTGCGCCGGCGCTGCATACAGTCAGTCTTCGTCGCAGAAACCGCGCCTGTGGCGACCTCGATGCCCCAGCAGCAGCCTTGCTCCCATTCGCTCAAGCGCGCTCACAAACGAAAGCGAGCACCGAAGCGGAAGGCCCGAGACGCGGAGCGCAACGACGCCGCGCAGCATCAGGCGTGCCAGCTTGAGCAGGAGGAGCGCGCCAGACCGCCGTGCACGCTCCATCGCCCTTGAGCTCATGCGCCCGCCGTCGCCAGCTCGAAGATGCGGAACAGGACGAGTCCTCCGGCAACCACGAGATAGCCACGCAGCACAATCATCCAGATCCGGCTCAACACGCTGAGCTTGGCTGGTGGCAACTGACCAAGCGGTGGCATGCGCCAAGTGTCCGGGTCCAACTGGCGCGACGCGACGATACGTCGGCGCGGTTTGCGCTCGGTCAGTTGGTACAGCTTGGTCAGAACGGTCACCACAACCGCGAGGATGCTGCCACCGATCAGAATCCCGACGATCCATTGTTCATTCATGTCCGGAAACAGCACGGAAGCCGTAAGAATGGTCGACAGCATCACCAATGCCGCAATCACTGCACCCGTGAAGACATTCAGCTTCCACGAGTTGGCCCACGGACCAAGCACGGCCTTATCGTTACACAACAGGAGCAAGAAACACCGTCGCGCTCGGTAACAATACGCCTGCGAGGGTCTGCACTGCATTGGTAAGCAAACCGAGCGGCGTCCCCGGTGTCAGCACCAACACTGCCGCCAGAACGATGAGGCCGAAGTAGACACCGTAAAATCCCTTCGCGTCCTGCGGCTTGCGATGCAACGAGTGCTTGAGGGAGAACACGTCGCCGATAGCATATGCCGTCGACAATGAGACAGCGGCAGCCCCGATGATGCTGGCGTCGAGCAGCGCAAGCGCAAACAGCACTGCGGGAAGCCGGCCGGCATACTTCTCCAACCCAACGGCGGTACCGAGCGCATCGGTGTAGTTGCCGAATTCGAGCCGGCCGGCAAAGACTGCAGCCGCAAAACTCATCATCGCGACCGCGCCGAGCACCACCAGAATGATGCCGATGCAGAGGTCCCATCGCTCATAACGTATGAAGCGTGGTGTAATGCGCTTGTCGACGATGTAGCTCTGCTGGAAGAATAGCTGCCACGGCGCAACAGTGGTCCCGACGATAGCGATGATCAGCAACATCACCTCGTTCAACTTGCCGTCCGCCGGCATTCTCGGCACGAAGAAGTCTGTGGCGATCTGGCCGATCGGCGGATGCACCATCAGAAAGATCGGAATCAATAGCAGGCTGCCGAAAACGAGGGCGATCGCAAACCGTTCGAAGCGACGGAAATCACCGGTACTGACGGCGACCATCACCACCAGCGCCGATACGATGACACCCCAGAATTGCGACAGACCCAGATAGCTCAGCGCGAGGCTCACGCCGATGAACTCGGTCACCAGCGTCAACGCGTTGAGCAGGAATAGATCGATGACGCTGAATGCGCCCCAGAATTTGCCGAACCGCTCGAAGATAAGGCGCGCATGCCCGACACCGGTCACAGCGCCAAGGCGAACCACCATCTCTTGATTGACGTAGAGCACCGGGATCAGCAGCAGCAGCGTCCATAGCAGCGTGGTGCCGTAGTTCTGGCCGGCCTGGGCATAAGTCCCGAACGCACCGGCGTCGTTGTCGCCGACCATCACGATCAACCCGGGCCCGAGGATCGCGATCAACGTCTTCCATCGCGCAGCCAGGCCCTTGCGCGGGCCATAATCGCCTTCACGGATCGTGCCGAGCGCCCCGCGGATATCGCCGACATGAGCTTCATCCAGCACCGCTGCGCGTGCGACCTGTACATTCACTTCATTCATAACAGTCATGACCTCACCTCATTCGGCACTTGCGGAGCGGCTGCGGCTTGCGCGCCTGGCTCCTGCTTCGAATCACGGTCGCGAGTCTTTGGAAGCTTCTCGGCAATCCCGAGCAATTCGACGCGGCGGTGCATCTCGACCCAGATGTCTTTCGGGTCGATTCCAGCGCGATGCCAAAGCGCGGCAAGATGGTAGAGAAGATCGGCGCTCTCACGGATGACGCCATTTCTGCTGTGCTTGATCGCCTCGAGCGCCACTTCGCCGGCTTCCTCGATGACCTTTTGCGCGTTCCGGCGTGTACCGGACGTCAGTAGTCGGGCCGTGCGCGGATAGCTCTCAGGCGTCACCAGCGCAAAGGCATGATAAAGGCGGTCGATTTCCTGAGGCCCGATGTCCTCAGGCCTGATGCCGGCTGCATCCTGTCGCGTGGGGAGCGGGACCGTTTCCCTGCGATCAATGTGTGATGTGGCATTTGGGATCGCGAAGCTGTCAAATTCTTTCAGCCCACGCGACAGACTCTTGCGCAGCTCGCGTTCGATAGTCTCTGTCATGATTGTCTCCTGTCTTCACTCGCGATGCCGCTGGCCGGCACCGGAGCGAGCAGGAGCGTCAGGCGCTCATGTCACCTCGGCCGGATCGGATCACGGCAATTCGAAATGCGATGTCGTCCCCCGGAGGGGTTCCCGTTGCCGCGCCGGTCTGACGCGCAACGGGGCTACTAGGTCCCTCGTCCATTCATGGTCTCCCCGCTCATCCTGCAGCGCGACGCAACCGCGCGAACGCCCGGCTGGTCACGCGACTGCGACCGGGCTCGTCGGCCGACGTCGCAACATCGTCCTCGGTCTGCCAGCAGCACACCAGCCGGCCGCTGCCTTCGCTCATGGTCCAATGACAGACCAGCCCCGGGTGTGGACTCCGGCGCTGGCCGGGCGGGCGGCGAAGACCCGGCCGGTTGTCATTGGAATGCTTGTTGCTGGAATGCACGGCCTGAACGGCTGACGGCGCAACGCGCCGCAGCTCGCACGACCAGAATTTTGCGATTTTTCTGAACATCGCTCACCTCCACTTCCGCGTCCCGCGGCAGGCCGGTGAGACAGACGGTCAGTTAGGTACGACCATCAACTCTCACGCGACTGGAGCCGTCGCGACTGATCTCTTTGTCCTGCGGCATCGCGAGCCCGGCGGTTGTCTCCGGAATGGCGCTGCCAAAGATGGTACTGCCCATGTGCTCTTTGCTGAGCTTGCGCTCTTCGTTGGGTTGAAACTCGCTGAGAACAGCATGTTCCCAGCTATGCTTGGCCACTACGCCCGCCATAGAGGCAAGTCAAGCTCTTTTATCTATCCCCCTGGGGGGATAGGTGATATCCTCCATGGAGGATAGGAGAACAGATGCCCCACACCAGACACCCTGCAATCGTTAAGCGTCTGAAACGCGCTGACGGCCACCTCAAAACCATTATCGAAATGATCGAGGACGGCCGCCCCTGCCTGCAGATCGCCCAGCAGCTCCAGGCCGTCGAAAGTGCCATCGAGAATGCCAAGAAAGCCTTGATTCACGATCACATCAGCGAGTGCATCGAACGGCCGCTAAAAGCCGCCGGCAAGTCGAACCAGGCGCCTCTCAAGGAATTCAAGCTGATCGCCAAATATCTGTGATCAGCTTACTCGCAGTTGGGTTCATTTGTGCGATTTTAGAAGCGCGGGACCGGTTAGTGCTGCGGAGTAAACTGAGATATGAACCTCGCACTCGAATTTGAATGGCCATCTCATGGCCTACTGTCTATCGTATGCGAATGTCGCGCTTCGCTTGTCTAATAGCTGCTGTTGTTCTGTCATTAATATCGGTGGCCGCAATAGCTGCGCCAGCCCATAAACGGTCGGCGTCGCGCTCGCACGGCTATGGCTTCTTGCCCGGCTATCAGCAGCCGCTTAGCAACAGCATGCCGCTCTACATGCAGAAAAAGGCATTACAGCGCATAGCACGTGAACGCCGACGTCCTTGGTATATCGACCCCGTGCCTAGCTATTACGGGTACGATGCCGAATGGCACTATTTCGGTCGACCGGGTTTTTATAGAGGCAGATACAACGGCGGCACATTTGGTCCTTGCTGGACGCGAACACCTATCGGGCCGATTTGGAACTGCGGTTGATGAGCTGCTGCAGTCGGTCTTGAAGATAATTCCTCCGACCGAAATTGCTTCTATAAGCAATGGCATCGCAACGTGACATAAATGACGCAGGCCCTCACTTTTCGTCAAAAAAAGACTATCTGGGTGATTCCGGCCTTTTAGATGAACCCGCTTTCCTAAGTGCTCGGCAGGTTCTGTTTTTCCCGATGGATGGCCACTGGAATACGACTGCTTCATCACGACGATCATGCCCGTCTGTTACAACTGCATATTTCGTCGCGTCTCGGTCTTAGCAATAGCAGGACAGCGAGCGCCGATAGGCTCAGAGCGGATGAAATGATCAGCACCCCGGTGCCCATGTATTCGATCAGGATACCAAAGGCGAACGGCGCAATCGCCTGCGCCACTCTGGAAGGCGCTCCGAGAATCCCCAAGCGATAGGCGTAGTTTTGAGGACCGAAGATAGCGAGCGGCAGCGTGCCTCGTGCGATCGTCAGTATGCCGTTGCCTGCACCATGCAGGATTGCCAAAGCCATTGCTGCCGCGCCGCCAAAGATTCCTACAAACGCCGCACCGATTGGATGCGCGAGACAAGCCAGCCGTGTAGAAATCAACGGATGGTAGCGCGATAAAAAACCTGCCTCTGCGATCCGAGCCGCCACCTGCGCCGGACCAATCAAAGCGCCTGCTAAGATTGCTTGCGAGGGCGAAGCTCCTGCCGCCTCAAGTATTCTTGGGAAGTGTGCAGCCATCGCGCCTGTCACGGTCCACGCGGCAGCGAACACAAACGCCAAGAGAATCATTGTGCGGTCCATCGGAATGGACGGCTTGCTGCTGTTTGCCGCTAAAGAGTCATGTGGCGCCGCTTGGGGAATAAAGATCAGGTTCAACGGAAGCCCGATGGCAACATGAATTGCAGCCCATGCGAGGCATGTTTCCCGCCAGCCGACGGTGCCAAGCCCTAGTGAGGTTAGAGGCCACCCAATGGTGCTCGCGAAGCCTGCGAAAAGGGTCACGCCTGTAATCGCGGACCTCGCTGATTGACCGAAGATGCGTCCCAAGGCACCGAACGCCGCATCATAGAGCCCGAGCCCCATGCCGATGCCGAGAAGAAGCCACGCGAATAGAAGCATCGCGACAGAATGGGTGAACGCAAGGGCTACGAGTCCCGCAGCCAAAATAATATTCGACCCGGATAACACCCACCGGCCACCGACGAGATCAATTTGGCGACCGATCCTTGGACCCAGCAATCCCGAGATCACGAGTGCGGCTGAGAATGCTCCGAATATCCAGTTCGCCGTTAGTCCGAGATCGTGAGCGATAGGGTCCGCCAGAATCGCCGGAAGATAGTAACTGGATGCCCACGCAAGAGTTTGCGTGATGCCGAGAGGGACGACAATTCTGATTTGGCCTGGCACCGTCACCTAACCCTGAGCAAGTAATCGAACCTCACCCGCAACAGGGTTGGCTATTCTTCGGAGTGCAGCACGATGCCTTTTGTTCTTCAAGCCAGCGGTCGCGCGGCTTGCAGCTCGATGGACGTGGTGAGAGCGGTACACGAACAGCATCGCCTTCAATGGTGAGTGTATCCGCCTTGTAGAGTTGCATCGGTCTCACGCCGTCACTCACTTCGAAGGTCAACTTGCCATCTCGCGGGAATGGGACGCTTTCGGCGACCTTGCCCATGATCGCCAAGAACTTTCCGACCGGCATGTGTCCGCGGTTTTCTTCGACGATGTCCCATAACTGGATGAAGGTTTCCTGCCAGCTCTCAGGGTTTGCGCCGCAGTCCAGCGCATTGAACGCGCCCGTCTTCACTTCGGTGACGTGGTAGCTCGGACGAACGTCCTGCCCGTCGTAATGAAAGATCAGCGCTTTTTCCTTGTGGGCGTCCAACGTACCTAGCAACGCATCAAGGGAAAGCTCGTCTGAGGAAGAAAGGGGGTTGGCAATCCCGGCCATTTTGCTATACCTTCATTTTGATATTTGTTGAAATATAGGATCGTCGATGGATCAGCGTCAAGCCATCTCCGCCTTCGGAGCCCTCGCTCAAGACACACGACTGGCGATTGTTCGGATGTTGGTGAAAGCGGGGCCGCTTGGTTTGGCAGCAGGGCTGATCGCCGAACGCGCGGGTGTGGCCGCGTCAAACGTGTCGTTCCACCTGAAAGACCTAGAACACGCTGGCCTTGTCAGTTCGAGACGTGAGGCGCGTTCGATCATCTATTCGGCAGACTTTGAAACGCTGCGAGGGCTGATCGCCTTCCTGATGAAGGATTGCTGTAGCGGCCACCCGGAAATCTGCGCTCCCGCGTTGGCCGATACATGCTGCACCCCGGCCAGCACCAAGAAGCGGAAAAAGGAACATGCGTGAGGCTCACATGACTGATCCAATTTACAACGTCTTGTTTCTCTGCACCGGCAATAGCGCACGATCCATCCTTGCCGAATCCATCCTGAGGAAAGATGGGCAGGGACGCTTCCGGGCATTCTCGGCAGGAAGTACCCCGAACGGCCGCGTCAACCCGTTCGCGGTTCAGACTCTTGAGAGCTTCGGCTATCCGACTGAGGGACTGCGCTCCAAAACGTGGCTTGAGTTCTCGCAGCCCGACGCTCCAGTAATGGATTTCGTTTTTACTGTTTGCGACAACGCGGCAGGTGAGGCGTGTCCGGTTTGGCCGGGACATCCTGCTGTGGCGCATTGGGGCATTGATGACCCCGCAAAGGTCGTTGGCAACGCAATAGAGAAGGAAGCAGCCTTCGTTGCGGCCTTTCGCTACATGAAAAGCAGGATTGATGCGTTTGTCAGCCTGCCGCTTGCGAGCATCGACAAGCTGTCGCTCAAGACCAAGCTCCACGACATTGGAGAAAGCGAGGGTAGCACGTCGCCTCGTAACGATGTGGCGTGACACATGAGCGTATTCGAGCGTTACCTTTCGCTGTGGGTTGCCCTTTGCATCGTGTTCGGTGTTGCCTTGGGGCATTTCCTTCCGGGGCTTTTTGAGGTCATTGCCAGAGCGGAGATCGCCAAGGTCAACCTTCCGGTGGCCCTGCTGATCTGGCTGATGATTATTCCGATGCTCCTCAAGATTGACTTCGGAGCACTTGGAGAGGTCCGACAGCATTGGCGCGGGATCGGAGTTACGCTCCTCGTCAACTGGGCCATCAAGCCTTTCTCGATGGCTCTTCTTGCCTCCCTGTTCATCGGCCATTGGTTCGCCCCGTTGCTGCCAGCCTCGCAAGTCTCGTCGTACATCGCAGGGTTGATCTTGCTTGCTGCTGCACCATGCACTGCAATGGTGTTCGTGTGGTCGAATCTCTGCGAAGGCGAGCCTCATTACACGCTTAGCCAAGTGGCGCTAAACGATGTGATTATGATTTTCCTGTTCGCCCCGCTGGTTGGGCTGCTGCTTGGCGTTGCGTCCATCACGGTGCCTTGGACGACGCTCCTTTTATCGGTCGGCCTCTACATCGTCATTCCGGTCGTCATCGCTCAGGTATGGCGGCGCTCTATCGTCGGAAGTCCGGGACGCTTGGAGCGAACACTGCGAACGCTCCAGCCTGTTTCGCTGGTTGCTCTACTCGCAACCTTGGTCTTGCTGTTCGCCTTTCAAGGGCAGCAAATCCTCGCGCAGCCGGTGGTGATCGCCTTGCTGGCCGTGCCAATCCTGATCCAAGTTTATCTCAATGCCGGTATCGCTTATTGGCTCAGCCGAAAGCTAGGCGTTGCTTGGTGTGTGGCCGCGCCGAGTGCTCTTATCGGTGCCAGCAACTTCTTCGAGTTGGCGGTAGCAGCAGCCATTAGCCTGTTCGGTCTGACCTCGGGAGCTGCGCTTGCCACCGTTGTCGGCGTTCTGGTGGAAGTGCCGGTGATGCTTTCGGTTGTTAAAATAGTGAAGGCAACAAGGGGCTGGTATGAAGAAGGAGCTATGTCGAAAGCTGTACCTTCTCGCGTGCGATGACGCCAAAATTTTGCGAGTTCATGCGGAATCGACAATGTTCAAGCACCAGCGTGGTCCTCTAATAGCGACTATCTCCCAGTTCCTTTCCGCTTCCGGCTAGTCGGCTGGAAGAAGCGCTAGAGCCCAAGCTCGGCCACGATTTCTTTCGCTGATTCCTTCAACAGCGGCGCATAGCTGAGCGCTGTTTCAACGGACATTCTGAAGCTCGGTGCATGGATCGAAAGGGTGGCGATGACCGTGTTGTCCGAACGCCGCAGCGGCACGGAAACGCCGATCAGTCCGCGATGGTATTCTTCCTTGTTCATCGACAGATCGTTTTTCCGGATGAGGCGGCATTCTTCTTCCATCTCATCCAGATCGACGATTGTGGTGTCGGTAAATTTTTCGCGGTGAATGCTGTTGAGAAGCGCTCGCCGGTTTTTCTCGGACATTTGAGCGATCAACAGTTTGCCTGATGCGGTCGCGTGGATGGGAACGCGTGAGCCGGATTGCAACTGCATGCGCAGCGGCCAGTCGCATTCCACGCGCTCGAGATAGAGCACCTCGTGATTTTGCAGAACGGAGAGGTTGCAGGATTCTTTCACGCGGTCGACGAGCTTCTGCATGATCCCGCGCACGATCGGCTGGCGTGCCTGGGCGACAAGTGCATCGACCGAGAGCCGCAGCCATGACGCGCCGACCGTATATCCCCGGCCGCTGAGATCACGCTGAACGAATCCGACATCTTCGAGCTGGAGGAGAAGGCGATGGACCGAGGGTTTCGGCATTTCTGCCTGTTCGGCGAGGTCCGCGAGCGACTTCGGCTCTTCGGCGGAGGCAATGGCCTGAAGCAGACGCGCGGCCTTTTGAACCGCGGTCATCTTGCTGTCTGCATCATCGTTCGTTTTTGTTGCCATAGCTCGCTTAAGTCCGTGTGGATGTTTCGCTCTAGTCCAGTTCTTTCCAGGCGCCGGCGCGATCAATCGCGTGGCCCCTTACAGCATCTAGATTAATCCTGGGCATGCTTCCATCGAGAATGACGGATGCGCCCTCGCATTTCAGCACCGGCTCAAGAAGCTGAACCGGCGTCTTCAAAAATCCATTCATTTCGCCGGCAGTTTTGACATTGCCGAGCGCTACGCAAAGCTCCATCCAGCAGCCGAGGTCCGTTGCAACGCCGTTTCCGAGAACTGCGGTCATGCCGCGATCGGAAATCTGGCGAAGACCGCTCTCCAGCGTATTCAATCGGCCCAGCTTCATGAGTTTGAGCTTGATGTAATCGGCGCATTTCAGGTCGGCTGCACGGTCTATGTCGCTCAGAGCATAGATCGACTCGTCGAGCATCAAAGGCACCTTGCTGGCCTTGGTGATGGCCGCCGCCGAGTCCCAGTCCTCCGCAGCGCAAGGTTGCTCGACAAGCTCGATATCCTCCGGCTCGAGTCGGCTCAGGAAATGGATAGCTTGATCCCGGGTGTATCCCTGATTGCCATCGACGCGTAATTTTGCGCGCCCGTTCACGATCTCCCGGACCACGTTGACCTGCTTGAGATCGGCTTCCGGCTCCCATCCGATTTTGACCTTCAGCGTTTTGTAGCCGCGCCCGAGCAGCGTCTCGACTTCCTGCTCGAGCTTGTCGCGATTGTCGGCCTTGCCATTCACGGTGCCCAGCAGTTCGAAGCGGCCGCGGCGGCGGAGGATCGGATTTTCTGCGAGCCAGTCCAGTGCTGTCAGGAATGCGGTCGCGGTGAATGGCGCGCTATCCAGCATTTTGTCACATGCGGAATTCAGATCCTGAATCGTCGTGCAGCGATCCGTGAGGTCTTTCGCCAGTGACCAGGCCTGTTCGATCGTCTCGTCAGTGTAGCCGGGCAGGATGGTCGCTTCACCCCATCCGACAGTGCCGTTGCCGAGCGCTGCCACGAGCAGAACGTCGAAATGCGTCTGTTCACCAAACGCCAATCGGTAGGGGACGGTGAGCGGTAGCCGCAATTTGGCGGCGGCGAGGGTGATTTTGGAATTGGAAAGGCTCGGGGACATGAATTATCGTTCCATTTTCTTACATAAAATGTACCATTTTTTTGTAGACTCCCAGGAGATTTGCTGTCAAGTTTTGATCCAAATCAAAAGAAGCAAAACGTTCTTCCAAAAAATCCAAATAAATCAGGGAGTAAGCTAATGAGGGG
>Ga0182747_1000801_pt1 | contig 26828 bp, 27 predicted proteins | sample eDN3rd30CBELigBY_FD_128526 | JGI IMG/M metagenome (GOLD analysis project Ga0182747, IMG submission 128526) | Enriched backyard soil microbial communities from Emeryville, California, USA - eDNA 3rd pass 30_C BE-Lig BY (version 2) (version 2) | ecosystem: Environmental > Terrestrial > Soil >... | reverse complement strand
GGGTCCCATGGCAAAACACCGGTTTTGAGCGGGGCACTTCCCAGATGCTGGCATTCTACAATGCTTCGTGAAGACGAAGAATCCTTCAACCTCAATCAGTTGTGGGTTGTTCAGGGCCGACTAGCTAGCGCTTCTCCCGCAAAATGAATCGGTTCGCTGACGGGAATGCGGTAGGCCGGGAAAAGATGGTCGAGAAGCCGCCGGACAACGACGAGTGCGTGCCATCCCGGTCGGCGGCAGGCAACCCATATGAGATGGCAGCCAGTCATTAGGAATTTAGCCGCTTCAGCTCCGCCTTGTTGCATAGAATGACCCGACGAGCCGAGATGAGCTCTATGATGCCCTGCCGCTCGAGCTGGGTGAATGAGCGGGAGACGGTCTCGATGGTCAGGCCGAGATGGTCGGCGATATCGGTGCGTGACATCGGAAGGTCCAGGATGTTGCTTCCGCTCGTGCGATCCGCCATGTCGAGAAGAAATGTCGCGATCTTTTCCAGGGCCGATTTGCGTCCGAGAAGGAGCATGTGGTTCTGCGCCCGCACCAGGGAGCGTACCATGCCGGCTGTCATGTCCGTCGCGGCCTCTGGATCGATCGCCGTCAAGGTCGCAAGACGGTTCCGGCGATAGGCCACTATCGTGCAATCGCCGACAGCCTCGGCACAGAAGCGGTGCTCATCGTCTGCCTCGATCCCAAAGATGTCTCCGGCGAGATGGAACGCATCGATCTGGCGGCGGCCATCGCTCAGAAGCTTCGAGGTGCGAACGACGCCGGAGAGGACCTTGTAGACGAAAGCGGCCCGGTCTCCTTCGGCGAAGATTTCCTCGTCCTTGGCATAGGAATGGACGGTGCCTGCGGGAACGGCTGTGACGTCACCGGATTTGCGGAGTCGCGGAAGGTCCAGCGCGACGAGCGGAAGGGGCGATGTTGGGGCTTTGGCCAGGAGCGCAGTGTGCATCGAACCCTCGTGTTCTCAAACAGGTGACGTTGGTTCATGGCTACTGCCGAAGAGGCTGGGCTAAAATTCCGGTCAGATACCTAAGGGGTTTTCCTTAGGTGCATTTGGGAGCCCCGAGACCGCGCGCGAACCGGCCCTAAGCAAGGGATCCGGCGGCGAGCGCACCGAGAATGGCACCGCCAAGCAGGGCTGCGTCATGAAGACCGAGGATCCAGCGCGATGCCTGGCCATTGCGATGAATCCAGAGGGTGGTTCCGAGCATGACCAGGGACCAGCCGGCTCCGGCGAGAACGGCGGATGCCGCGAATGCACCGGCAGTGCCGGACAGCGCGAAGCAAGCGGCGCCCACGATCAGCAGCAGGATCCCCGTCGCGGATAAGGGGATCGGGCGGGCCGCCTGAGGGATGACGGCAAGCGCGAGGGAAGGGGCATACATCGCCATAACATGCCAGGCCACGGCACCGAACGCGGCTTCCGAGGGGGCGCATCCGATGACGGCGATGGGCGTTGCGCCCATCAAGGCGGTCATCGCAAACCAGCCGAGGGTGCCGATACCGGTCGGCAGGAGTGCCGAGCGCCATTCTTTCAGGGAAGATCCTGCGACTCCCGGCTCACGAAGCCTGCGATAGGGCAAAGATGCGGTCATGGCGAGGGATGCTACGTGAGCCAGCGCGGCCGCGGCCGCGGTGCCGACGAAAACCTGGGGCGAAGCGAGAGTCTCCGCCATGAGCGCTACGGTCGGGGCCGTCAGGCTCGCGAGGGTTGCCGCACCGAAGACGAGCAGGAGCGCACCGGCTCCTCTGCCGCCGACAGGTACGGCTGCATGTCGATAGAACAAGCTGAACCCGCCTGCGATCCCGAGCCAGAAGGCACCGAGCACCAACGTGCCGAAATGCATGGAGACGAGCGCCCAAGCGAGAATGAGGCCACCCGCCGCTCCAAGGCTTCCACCCAATGCGAACGCGGCGCGGCGGCCGAAGGAATCGAGAAGGAGCGCCGCCGGAAGGCTCGCCAGAGCGGCGCCGACGTAGAACGCCGCATAGGGCAGGGTGGCCAGACCGCGGGTCGGTGCGAGCGAGAGGCCTGCCAGGGGCAGGATGCCGAGCGTCAGGACCTGTGCGAGGACCGAGAAGGCGAAACCTGCGGCGAGAAAGGCCATTCCTCGCCTGTCGATGGTTCCATCGCCCAGAGTGCCCGGCTCACAGATGCATTCGAGCTGCCCCGCCCGGGGAGCAACGGCAAGGGAGGTCATTTCCGCATGTCGTCATCGGACAGGACGCGCACGGCCGCGCCCTGCACATCGTCATATTGGCCGCTTTTCAGCGACCACATGAAGGCCGCCAGTCCCGACAGGCCGAGCAGCAGGGCCATGGGCACGAGATAGATCAGGACTTCCATGCATCAGGCTCCTTGTGCAGCCGGAACGGGATGGGAAGGCGGCGCCTCCGGGATCGGCTTGGAGGCGCGGCCTCGCGCGCGGAGGGCGTTGAGGGTCACGAGCGACGACGAGCCCGACATGGCGAGTGCTGCCACGAGCGGCGTGACGAAGCCCAGGAATGCAAGCGGCACTGCGATCAGGTTGTAGATAAGCGCAATGCCGAGATTCTGGCGCATCAGACGATGGGCGCGGCAGGCGATCTCGATCGTGCTCAGAACGGGCCGAAGCCGGTCGCCGAGGAAGACGGCATCGGCCTGCGCCTGGGTCAGGTCGGCCGCGCTGATCGGCGAGAGCGAAACGTGGGCCGAGGCGAGAGCGGGCGCGTCATTGAGGCCGTCACCGACCATCAGAACCTTGCGGCCTTCCGCCTTGAGGTCTTCGAGCATGGCGATTTTGTCGGCCGGCTTGCAGCCGCCGCGCCAGAGGGCGATGCCGAGCGCCGCGGCAATCGGCGCGACCGCCTCGGGCCTATCGCCGGACAGGATGCGGCAATCAAGGCCGCGTTGCCTGAGTTGCTGCACGATGGCGGCGGCGTCCGGGCGCAAAGCCTGCCGTACCAGCAGAACAATCTGCTCTTCGCCCCAGGAGAAGGCGATCACGGACGCGAACGGATCCGACGCAACGGCTTGGTCTGCAAGGACCTGCGCGTCGCAGAAAGCCGGACTGCCGAGGCGCATCTCCCGGCCGTCGACGACGGCCCGGACACCGCAGCCCGGCTCCTCGGTCGCGTCGTCGTAGGGGCGGCAATCGCTTGCCATCTGCGCGACGGCCGTTGCCAGTGGATGATGGCTCGACAAGGCGAGTCGGCTCGCGGCCTTGAGAAGATCGGGGTGCATGTTGCCGGCATCGACCACGCTCATGGAGGGCAGAGTGAGAGTGCCGGTCTTGTCGAAGACGACCGTATCGACTCTTGCCAAGCGTTCGAAGACGTCGCCCGCGTTAAGGAAGACACCGGCTCGGAAGAGAGCGCCGGAGGCGACGACCTGAACCACGGGCACTGCAAGTGCGAGGGCACAGGGGCAGGTGATGATCAGCACCGCGATGGCTGTAAGCAGCGCGTCGTGAACGGAAGCACCGGTCACGATCCAGGTCACAGCCGTAATCGCGGCTGCCGCATGCACGACCGGCGCGTAGATCTTCGCCACGCGGTCCGCCAGTTGCACATAGCGCGATTTGGCGGTGGCTGCATTCTCCAGCAGCCGTTCGACTTCATCGAGAAGGGTGCCCTTGCCGGCAGCCGTCACGGTGAGTGTAAGAGTGCCGTTGTAGTTCATGCTCCCTGCATAGACCTGGCTGTCGACCATGACCGCTCGGTGCGCCGTTTCTCCGGTGACCAGGCTCTCGTCGATATCCGACGAGCCGGATATCACGATGCCGTCGACGGAGATGCGCTCCCCCGGGCGGACCAGAACCCGGTCACCGCTTTTCAAGGCCGCGGTGGGCATCAGGGCGATCTCGCCGTTCTCCTCGATCCTATGGGCGACCTCAGTCCGGAACGAGGCGAGGTTGCTTGCCACGGCTCGCGTCTTCCGGCGCATGGCCTGATCGAGATAGCGGCCGCAGAGCAGAAAGAAGAGCAGCATGACCACCGAGTCGAAATAGGTGTGCTCGGCAGAGTTGATGGTCTCGACCACAGACATGCTCAAAGCGAGCAGGATGCCGATGATGATGGGCACATCCATGTTGGTGCGCCGGTTGCGCAATGCGCCCATAGCGCTCTGGAAGAAGGGCTGCCCGGCATAGGCCACTGCCGGCAGGGCGATGAGCGCGGCGAGCCAGTGGAAGAAATCGCGGGTTTCAGGCGTGATGTCCGTCACGTTGCCTGACCAGACGGACACCGCCAGCAGCATGATGTTCATGGAGGCAAAGCCTGCCACCGCAAGGCACTTCAGAAGCCACTTGGCGCGGCGGTCCTCTTCTTCCTCGACCAGCCTCGACTTGAAGGGGTGAGCCCGGTAGCCGAGCCGATGCAACTCCGCGACGACCGCTGCGGGAGACATTTGACCGTCTCGCCACTCCACCGCGAGGCGATGATTGGTGTAGTTCAGCCGCGCGCCCACGATACCGGGCAGCTTGCACAAACCGCCCTCGATCTCGTCGATGCAGGCGGCGCAGTCGATACCTTCGATGGCGAGGTCGAGATGGGCCGTGCCGTCGTCCTGGCGCTTTACATAAATGGTGAGGTCGAGGGTCTCGGCCATCGCAAAAATCCTCAGAGCGAGATGCGGCTCTTGGAGCGAAACACGGTTTCCGTCTCGCGCTTCAGATCGATCACGAGGTCCCACCGGCCTTCCGGCATGAGGGTGAGGCTCTTGAACTGGCCCGGTGTGAGCTCGACGAGTTCAAGCGGCACATCACGCCGCTTGTCTGTCGGATGAGCAAGGCGGATATCGGGCGCAAGACCGGTCAACGTCTGGCCCTGAGCATCCCGCGCTGTAACGATGAGGCTGGGAGCATCTCCCCGCTGCAGGGAGGCTTCGACCGACCAGTGGCGCGCGTCCTGGGCCTGGGCCGCCGCGACATCGTTCTTGAACGTCAGGCCCGCCTTATACGCACTTTCCGTTTCGACCCCACTGAAGCTCGAAATGGCGACGCGCACCATGTAGAAGTTCATGGCGAAGATGACGCCGAAGAACGACACGAAGTAGATCAGGACCGTGCGTCCCGTGATGGGCCTGGAAAGCCGTCCAGTAGGGGCCGTTGTGGACATGGTCTCGTTCCTTAAGGAGCTTTGAAGTGATCGATCGTGCTGGCGGTATCGCCGGTGGCGAGGTCGGTGAGGACGAACCGGAGTGCGGTCGAGTCGGCATCGGTCGACGCAGTATCGGTGACCAGCACACGTGCCTCGAGGGTCTGGTCCGGGCCGACGGCGACGATAGCGCGTCCGCGCTGGTCGATCTCGCCGCCCACCACGTCGACTTTGGCCTCGGCTAGGCCTTCAATGGTGAGGGCATAGCGGCGGGCGTCGAGATTCTTGTTGGCGATGCGGATGGTGAAGCCGTTGCGGATAGAACCGTCCGAGAGGCGAACGAAGAGCGGGTTGCGATCGTGCATGACGCTCAGATAGAGGTTCTGGCGCATGGCAAGCGAGGCGATCATGACCGCGCCGACCAAGGCGATGAGGCCGGCGTAGAAGAGCGTGCGCGGGCGCACGATACGGCGCACCTCCGGGCGGCCTTCGATGCGCGCCTGGACGTTCATGTCGGTGTCGTAGGCGATCAGGCCCTGCGGACGGCCGATCTTGTCCATCACGTTGTCGCAGGCATCCATGCACAGGCCGCATTGGATGCAGTCGAGCTGGAGGCCCTTGCGGATATCGACGCCGGTTGGGCATACGGCGACACATTGGTTGCAGTCGATGCAATCGCCCGCTGGCAGCCCCTGCAGCTTCAAGGCCTCGTTCTTCTTCACGGAGCCGCGTGGCTCGCCGCGGTCGTAGCGGTAGGTGACGTTCAGGGCGTATTCGTCCGTCAACGCAGCCTGGATGCGCGGCCAGGGACACATATAGGTGCAGACCTGCTCGCGCATGAAACCGGCGAGCGTATAGGTGGTGAAGGTGAGGATGCCGATCCACAGATAGGCGTGGAACGAGGCCTGGAAAGTCGCCAGCTCGTAGACCAGGGTCGGTGCGTCGGCAAAGTACAGGACCCAGGCGCCGCCGGTCCACCAGGCGATCACGAGCCAGATGAAGTGCTTCAGCGATTTCCGTCCGAGTACACTGAGAGTGAGCTTTCCCCTGTCGTGGCGCATCCGCTCGCGCCTGTCGCCCTCGACCCAGCGCTCTACCGCATAGAACAGGTCCGTCCAGACTGTCTGCGGGCACAGATAACCGCACCAGACACGGCCGGCGACGGCATTCATGAGAAAAAGAGTCAGCGCAGCCAGCACAAGGAGGCCGGTGATGTAATAGACCTCTTGCGGCCAGATCTCGATGAAGAAAAAATAGAAGCGGCTGTTGGCGAGATCGACCAGAATGGCCTGATCCGGCGCGTTGGGGCCGCGATCCCAGCGAATGAAGGGAAGGAAGTAGTAGATGCCCAGGGTGACGGCGAGCACGACCCATTTGATCGTACGATAGCGGCCCTTCACGGCCTGGGGGTAGATCTGCTTGCGGGGAGCGTAGAGCGGCGCGTCGTCCGTCGCAGCGCCTAGGGGGTGAGGAAGAGGGGCGTCAGCCATCGAATCTGTCGCAATCGTCTCGATCTGAATGACGATGGGATACGATGGGGCGAGCTGAGCCGCCTTGATCCAAATCAAGCAGCGGCCGGAGGTCTCCCCCGGCCGCTCGACTCGTGCAGATTCAACTCGGGCTAAGGGCGCTGGTCGCCGCCCAGGGAATGGACATAGAGGGTCAGCGCCTTGATGGTCGTATCGTCGAGGCGTCCGTGCCACGTGGGCATGACGCCGCCGCGACCGTTCATCAGCCCTTCCACGATGGTCGCCTTGTCGGAGCCGAAGAGCCAGATCTTGTCCGACAGGTTCGGCGCGCCGAGTTCCAGATTGCCCTGACCCTTGTCGCCATGGCAGGCAGCACAGTTTTCGGCGAAGACCTTGGCGCCCGCACTCAGGTTCGTCGACTTGTCCGTCGACAGGCCCGACAGGGAGCGCACGTAATCCGCCGCGTGAGAAATCTCCTCGCGCTTGAGCATTCCGTCGCGACCGAAGGCGGGCATCGTGCCCGAATGTCCCTGGTCGCTGGTCGACCGGGCGCCATGCCGGATGGTGTGCTCGATCTGAACGAGCGAACCGCCCCAGAGCCAGTCGTCGTCGTTCAGGTTCGGATAGCCCTTGGCACCGGCGCCGCCCGCGCCGTGGCAGGGGGCGCAGTTATCCCCGAAGGCCGCCTTGCCCTGGGCCCGCGCAAAGGCGAACATTTCCGGATCCCGCCTGATCTCCTCGAGCGAGGCATCGGCGAGCTTCGTCGTCATGCCGGAGCGCTGCTGCTTGAGAGCATCAAGATCGGCCACCACGGCCTCACGGGACTGCCATCCGAGCGCGCCCTTGGTATAGGACGAGACCAGCGGCCATGCCGGATAGGCGATGCAATAGGCAATCGCCCAGGCGATGCTGGCATAGAAGGTCCAGAGCCACCAGCGCGGCAGCGGATTGTTGAGCTCCTGGATGTCATCCCAGCTATGCCCGGTGGTGGTGACGCCGGTGATGGCGTCAACCTGTTCCTTGTTGTCGTGGGCCATGGGATCAGTCCTCCTGGAGAGGCATGCGCGAGGCCGCATCGAAACGGTCCTTCCGCGACGGAGCGAGGGCATAGATCAACACAGCCAGGAAGACGGCGAGGAAGTAGAGAAGTCCCCAGGTCTGAGCGAATTCGGCGAAAAATTTATATGCAGCTGGCATGGTCGTGATCCTCAGCGCACGTTGGCCTTGTTGTCGTAAAGCTTGAAGTCGACCTGCGTGCCGAGCATCTGCAGATAGGCAATCAGCGCGTCGGCTTCGGTCACCTTCTGCGGGTTTCCGTCGAAGGTGCGCGATTGGGCTTTCGGATACCGCTTGGCGAGGTCGACGGCGTTCGGATCGTCGGCATTGGCCTGGATGCGAATGTCACTTTCGGCGTGCTTGAGCATCTCATCGCTATATGGCACGCCGAGCGTCGCCTGAACCTTCAGCTCCTGCGCGATGGAGGCCGCGTCGAGCTCGGTGTTCTCGAGCCAGGGATAGCTCGGCATGATCGAGCCGGGCACCACGGCACGGGGGTCTTTCAGGTGATCCTTGTGCCAGTCGTCTGAATATTTGTTGCCGAGACGGGCGAGGTCTGGGCCTGTGCGCTTGGAGCCCCACTGGAAAGGCCGGTCGTACATGCTCTCGGCCGCAAGCGAATAGTGACCATAGCGTTCCACTTCGTCGCGAAGCGGGCGAACCATCTGACTGTGGCAGTTGTAGCAGCCTTCGCGCACATAGATGTTGCGGCCGGCCATCTCGAGCGGGGTGTAGGGCCTCACACCCTCCACCTTCTCGATGGTGCTCTTCAGGTAGAAGAGCGGCACGATCTCCACCAGACCGCCGATGGAGATGACGATCAGCACGCCGAGGATGAGGATGATCGAGTTGGTCTCGAAGATCTTGTGACGGGACCAGAATGACATGATCGTTTCCTTTATTCCGCGGCGACGAGCACGGGCCGCATGGCCCGAGGAGCTTCCTCAGCCGCCTCTCCGACCGAGATCGTCTTCCAGACGTTCCAGGCCATGATCAGGCTGCCGGCCACGAAGAAGGCGCCGCCGAGCGCACGGATGACATAGAAGGGGTTCATCGCTTCGACGGTCTCGATGAACGAGTATTCGAGGAAGCCGAGGCTGGTATAGGCACGCCACATGAGGCCCTGAAGGATGCCAGCCACCCACATCGACGAGATGTACAGAACGATGCCGAGAGTGGAGATCCAGAAGTGCCAGGAGACGGCCTTCATGGAATAGAGCTCCTTCTTGTTCCACAGCCACGGCACGAGGCAATAGATGGCGCCAAAGGAGATGTAGGCGACCCAGCCCAACGCGCCGGCATGAACGTGGCCGATCGTCCAGTCCGTATAGTGAGACAGGGAGTTCACGGCCTTCACGGACATGAGCGGCCCCTCGAAGGTCGCCATGCCGTAGAAGGCGACCGACACCACCATGAGACGCAGGACCGGATCGGTACGAAGCTTGTCCCAGGCGCCCGAGAGGGTCATGAGGCCGTTGATCATGCCGCCCCAGGAGGGCATCCAGAGCATAACGGAGAACACCATGCCGAGCGTCTGCGCCCAGTCGGGCAGGGCGGTGTAGTGCAGGTGGTGGGGACCTGCCCAGATATACATGAAGATCAGCGACCAGAAGTGGATGATCGAGAGGCGGTACGAATAGACCGGCCGCTCGGCCCGCTTCGGGATGAAGTAGTACATGATGGCGAGGAAGCCGGCGGTGAGGAAGAAGCCGACCGCATTATGGCCATACCACCACTGCACCAGCGCATCCTGCACGCCCGACCAGACGATGTAGCTCTTGGGCGAGAAGATCGAGACCGGGATCGCGGCGTTGTTGCCGAGATGCAGGACGGCGATGGTCAGGATGAAGGCGAGATAGAACCAGTTCGCCACGTAGATGTGGGGTTCCTTGCGACGCATGACCGTGCCGAGGAAGACCAGGAAATAGGTGACCCAGACGATGGTCAGGAAGAGGTCGGCATACCATTCCGGCTCGGCATATTCCTTGCCCTGGGTGATGCCGAGCAGATAGCCGGTGCCGGCAATCACGATGAAGAAGTTGTAGCCCAGCACCACGAACCACGGCGCGATATCGCCGACCATCCGCGCGCGGCAGGTGCGCTGTACGACGTAGAACGATGAGGCAATCAGCACGTTGCCGCCGAACGCGAAGATCACCGCCGATGTGTGCAGCGGCCGCATCCGGCCGAAGGATAGCCATGCGGTGTCGAAATTCAGGGCCGGGAAGGCAAGCTGCAGGGCGATCAGCAGACCGATGGTGAAGCCGGCGATGCCCCAGAACACCGAGGCGATGGTCGCGAACTTCACCGGACCCATATTGTAGTTCGGCTTGCCGCCGATGGTCAGCAGAGGAGGCTCCAAGGGACGCTCGTAGTAGCGGTTCACAATGGTGAACACCGCGGCAACGCTGGCGGCTGCAAAGAGATAGGCGTGAAAGGCGTATTCGGGCGTATAGGCCTTCGCCGCGATGATGATGCTGAGGAGTGCCAACGCCGCGAAGGCAAGGGCGGAGCCCATTTCGCCGAAGGTCATTCCTTTTGAGGGTGATACCGCTTGAGCCATAGGCTTCAACCTTTTGAGAATCTCGGCGACGCCTGGAGCTTCGCCGTCGGTCGAGTCGTAAGGAGAGGGTGGGAAACGAGCATTGATGCAGATCAAACGGCCAGGACTGCCGGGCCCGTTACAAAGCGCGGGAATGGCGCTGTGCACCGGTTTCGAGGTAGCGGTCGAAGACGGCACAGACATTCCGCACCAAGGCGCGTCCCTCGTCGGGAATCGTCAGGGTGAACCCATCGCGGGCGACGAGGCCATCCGCGGCCAGTTCGTCTATGGCTTTGATTTCGGAGGCGAGCTCCGATACGCTTCCGCGAAATTCCGAAGCAATCTCATCGAGATTCACCGAAAAGTCACACATCAGCCGTTCGATGATCGTGCGGCGCAGGCGGTCGTCCTTGGACAGGGCGACGCCGCGAACCACAGGAAGCCGGCCGCTGAGCACGGCTTCGCGATAGGCAACCGTCGTCGGAGCGTTCTGGATATAGCCTTGCGGCAATGATCCGATGGCAGAGGTGCCGAACCCGATCAGCGCGGACGCTTCGTCCGTAGTATAGCCCTGAAAATTGCGATGCAGCCGGCCTTCGCCCTGCCTGCGCGCCATGGGATCATCGGGCCTAGCGAAGTGATCAATCCCGATCTGGACATAGCCGCCTTCGACGATGGCCGCAGCGGCCGCCTCACGCTGCTCGACACGTGCCACGGCGTCGGGCAGGGAATCCTCCGGCAAGAGAGCCTGATGGCGCTTCATCCAGGGAACATGGGCGTACCCGAACAGCGCAATGCGATCCGGGTCGAGGTCGAGCGCCATTTTGACCGAGCGCACGGCGCTCTCGGAAGTCTGGAACGGCAGGCCATACATCAGGTCGAGGTTGAGGCCGCTCACGCCGGCTTGGCGCAGCCAGCCGGCGACCTGTGCCGTCCGCTCAAAGGATTGGACCCGCCGGATGGTCTCCTGGACCTTCGGGTCGAAGTCCTGAACGCCGAGGCTCGCCCGGTTGAGCCCGGAGGCGGCAAGCGCGTCGACATGCTCAGGGGTGATCGTCCGCGGATCGATCTCGACCGCAATCTCCGCGTCGGGAAGAATCTCGAAGGCCGCACCGAGATGCCTTGAGATCCGTTGGAGGTCTTCCGGCGACAGAATGGTCGGAGTGCCTCCGCCCCAGTGAATGTGGGAGACGGCCATGCGGCTGGGCAGGCGCTCTGAAACGAGCTCGATCTCCCGTTCCAGGCAATCCACATAGGCGGCCACGGCCTTATAGCTGCGAGTGACGGTGGTGTTGCAGCCGCAATAGAGACAGAGCTCGGCGCAGAAAGGGACGTGCAGGTACAGGGACAAGGGCTTGTCCGGTACGAGCTCGGCGAGCCAGGAGGTGTAGGTTCCCGGCGTGATGTCCGGCTTGAAATGCGGCGCAGTCGGGTAGCTGGTGTAGCGCGGGACGCGCTGGTCGTAGCGGGCGATGAGTTCCGGGGTCATGCCGGGACCTTGCATGGAAATCCCGCACGGGACCTTGATCTAGGTCAAGGCTGGCAGCTCACTGGCACGAGATACCGGAATGCGATGTTCCAAGCTGCCACTAGGGCCACGCGGCGTAGGAGCCCGTGCTGCCGGCGCGCTGCGCTTTGACGCGCCGGCGATAGACGCCCGGCGGGACGCCGACTTGCTTCTTGAAGAACCGATTGAAGTACCCGGGATCCTTGAAGCCGAGGCTGAACGCGATCTGCTCGATGGGCACGTCCATTTGCTGGAGGCGCATGCAGGCGTCCTGGATCACCCGGTCGCAGACGAGAGCGCGGGGAGGGTGGCCGGCATTGCGGACGCAGACCGCATGCAACCGGTCTTCGGTCACTCCGAGGGCGGCTGCATAGCGACCGATGCTCCATTGCTCGCGATACCGGAGCTCGACGAGCTGCCGGAACTGTTGCAGCACATGATGCCCCGTGCCCCTTACACCCACTTCGGCCGGCGCATCCCCCTGCGCGAGCCGCCAGATATGCAGGCCGATCAGCGTCAGGTGCGCGCCGAGAATGGCCATGGAGACGCGATCAGGGCTCCGCACCTCCCGGGCCAGGGCCACGAAGGATTGGGCGATTTCGTCGGCGCGCCCGTGCAGGCGCTGGGGCGGCAGGAGAGCGAGCCGGTTGAGGACCGGGCGCAGCAGCGATCCTTCGGGGGCGCCGCTGATGGTCCTGGTCAGGAAGTCGTCATCCACCGAGAGCATGTAGCCCCGAGCCCCGGCATCGATGCGGATTCTTTCCCCGCCCTGGCTCGGAAGCCAGAGAAGGGAGGGCGAGGGCATCTCCATCTCGTCCTCGGAGGTCCGAAGAATGCCGCCGCGGGACAGGATGAGAAAGGCATGTGACCGCGGTTCGCCCGCGTTTTCCGGAAGCACCCATTCGCGCTCCGATAGCGAAGGCGCAATGGTCTCAGCGTGCAGGACGGATGTAGGCGCGGCCCACATTGTCTCCGCCGGGGCTGTCTCGGCCCTCGTGGAGTGCGGTCGGCGATGGGGTTTGGCAATCATGCCGGCTGCGTACAATCTTTCGCCAAAACTGTCCAATTTTCATGCTCGAGAGGAAGCGTAAGCTGAAATCGTCAAGGGCCGAGCCTGAACGAGAGCCCGAACGAAATATGCTCTGGAGGAAACCATGACCGGTTATGTGACGCGGCGCCATGCCGTCGCCCTGCTCGCTGCTGCGAGCTGCCTTGTCGCCGGGGCTGCGGCCCAAGCCCAGAATTCCATCAAGATCGGGTACGCCATCTCGAAGACCGGCCCGAATACGGGCGGGGCCAGCATCACCACGCTGCCGAATTACCAGCTCTGGGTGAAGGAGGTGAACGCCGCCGGCGGGATCATGCTCTCCGGCAAGCGGGTCCCTGTCGAGATCGTCGAGTACGACGACCGCAGCAACTCGGAGGAGGCGGTGAAGGCCGTCGAGCGCCTCGCCACCCAGGACAAGGTCGATTTCATCCTCTCGCCCTGGGGCACAGGCCTCAACCTCGCCGTCGCGCCGATCATGAACCGGCTCGGCTATCCGCATCTCGCGGTCACCACCAACACCGACCGGGCGCCCGAGCTGGCCAAGAGGTGGCCCAACGCCTCGTTCTGGCTCGGCCTGCCCTCCGACATCTCGACGTCCTTCGTCGACGTGCTGACCAAGATGAAGAACGAGGGCAAGATCGGCGCTAACGTCGCCATGATCGGCGTCTCCGACCAGTTCGGCATCGAGCTGTCGACGGCGGCGCGCAATGCCCTCAAGAAAGCCGGCTTCAACCTCGTCTACGACAAGTCCTATCCAGCCGGCACCCAGGATGTGCAGCCGCTCCTGAAGGATGCGATGGCGGCCAATCCGGATACCTTCATCGCCTTCAGCTATCCGCCGGACACCCTCGGCGTGACGGACACCGCGAAGGTGCTCAACTTCAACCCGAAGGTGTTCTTCGTCGGTGTCGGCACGGCATTCCCGGTCTACAAGCAGCGTTTCGGCGAGAATGCCAACGGGGTGATGGGCATCGGCGGCTGGAACGCGGATTCCCCGGCCCTCAAGGATTATTTCAAGCGCCATACTGAGGCCATCGGCCGTGAACCGGACCGCTGGGCGAGCCCGATCACCTATGCCAGCCTGCAGGCCCTGCAGCAGGCCATTGAGAAGGTCGGAAAGATCGACCGTGAAGCGGTGATCAAGGAACTCCAGACCGGGACCTTCAACACCGTCATCGGCAAGGTGAAGCTCGAAGGCGGCTTGCTGCAGAACGTCTGGGGCGTCGGCCAATGGCAGAACGGCGAGTTCTACGGTGTCGCGCCGGCCGCCAAAGAAGGCGCCCGGCAGGTGATCGCCCCCAAGCCCGCCTGGAAGCCGTAACCGGCGCTTTTCGAGTTTGTCATGCTGATCGTCGACATCATCCTCGGCGGGCTGATCCTTGGCGGCATGTATGCCCTTGTCGCCATGGGCCTCACGCTCCAATACGGCGTCGCGCGGATCATGAACCTCGCCTATGGCGAGGTTCTCATCGCCGCCGCCTTCGCCTCCTACCTGCTTTTCACGGCCTTCGCCCTCAGCCCGCTCGTCGGGATGATCCTGGTGCTGCCGGCGGGATTCGCCGCGAGCTGGCTCATCTATCGCGTGCTGCTGGTACCGCTCGTGCGGCGAGCGAAAACGAGAGATGCCCTGGAGGTCGACTCGATTCTGGCGACCTTCGGCCTGCTCTTCGTGGTGCAGGGCATCGCCTTCGTCCTGTTCGGCGGGCAGTACTACAGCTATTCCTATCTCTCGGTTCCGATCACCATCGCCGGGTCGACCATCGCAGTGAACCGGCTGATCGCCTTCGGCTTCGCGGTCGCCTTGAGTCTCATTCTCTATGCATTCCTGATGCGCACCCGGACGGGAACGGCGATCCGCGCCGTCGCCGTCGATCCCACCGCCGCGAGCCTCGTTGCCATCGACGTGCGCAAGGTCGCCGGCCTCGCCTTCGCTCTCGGCGGGGCGATGTGCGCCGCAGGCGGTGTGCTGGTCAGCATGTTCCTGAACTTCAATGCGGCCATGGGCGTCGTCTTCACCATGAAGGCCCTGATCGTCGTGATCATGGGCGGCGTCGGAAACCTCCTCGGCGCCCTGGTGGCGGGCCTGCTGCTCGGACTGGTGGAAACGGTGGTCGCGCGGCTCGTCGATCCCGGTCTGACCCTGGTTGCAACCTTCACCCTGTTTCTCACCGTGCTGCTCGTCCGGCCGACGGGCCTCTTCGGGAGGACAGGGCGATGAAAGCGAATGTCATGCCGGCCATCCTCGTTGCGGTCGCACTGCTCGTGCTCGGCCTTGTTCCCTATCTGGGGTCGAGCTATCACCTCGCCGTCGCCATCGGCATCTTGAGCCAGCTGGTGCTGGCCACCGCCTGGGCGCTTTTTTCAGGCACCACCCGCTACGTCTCTCTCGCCACGGTCGCCTTCTTCGGCATCGGCGCCTACACGGTCGCCGTACTCGGGGAGGTGCTGCCCTGGCCCCTGGTGCTTCTTGCGGCGACCGGGATCGGTGTTGCCGTCGCGGTGCTGGTCGGCCTGTCGACCCTGCGGCTGTCGGGCGTCTATTTCGTCATCTTCTCCTTCGGCCTCGCCGAACTCATCCGCCAGCTCGTGACCTGGTTCGAGGTCAATGTCAGCGGCTCCGTGGGGCGCTACGTCTTCATCGACATCACCCAGGAATCGATCTTCTGGCATCTCTTCGCGCTGGCCGTGCTCGTCTTCCTGGTCGGCTGGCTCATCCAGCGCTCGCGCCTGGGTCTCGCCCTGCGCGTGATCGGGGACGACGAGACCGTCGCCCGCCATTGCGGCATCGACACCACCCGCGCCAAGCTCCTGCTCTTTGCAATCAGCGCCGCTTTCATGACGCTCACGGGTGCCATCATGGCCCCGCGCTGGACTTATCTCGACCCGACGATCGCCTTCAACCCGGTGGTGTCGTTTCAGGTGCTGATCATGGCGCTGCTCGGCGGGGCCCATCGCCTGTGGGGACCACTTCTCGGCGTGATCCCGCTGACGCTCCTCTTCGAGGTTCTCGGTGCCAATTTCCCGAACTATTTCAGCATCCTCCTCGGGCTCGTCTTCATGCTGATCGTCTATGGTGTACCGAATGGCATTGCGGGACTGGTCGAGCGCACGAAGCTGAAGCCCTTCCTCCTGCAGACCCGGAGGCCCGCATGACCGAGGCTCTCCTTCGGGTCGAAGGCCTGACCCGGCGGTTCGGCGGCCTCGTGGCCGTGAACGGCCTGACGATGGCGGTCGGCGCATCCGAGATCGTCGGCCTGATCGGACCGAACGGTTCGGGCAAGACGACCGCCCTCAATCTCCTCTCCGGCGCCCTGAAGCCGGATGCGGGCGCCATCCGGCTTGCGGGGAAATCCATCGACGGCTTGCCGGCCCACAAGATCACCCGGCTCGGTCTTGCCCGGACGTTCCAGCTCGTTCGCGTGCTGCCGTCACTCGACTGCGTGGAGAACGTGAAGGCCGGGCTCGCCTTCCGCGAGGCGCCGCTCTGGGGCGAGCCGGCGACTGCGGAGGCGCTCCGGCTGCTCCGCCGGGTTGGTTTAGGCAGCAAGGTCGATCATTCCGCGTCGCAGCTGACCTACATCGATCAGAAGCGGCTCGAATTGGCCCGCGCCCTCGCACTCGCGCCGAAGCTGCTGCTACTCGACGAGTGGCTGGCGGGCCTCAACCCCTCCGAGCTGCAGGAGGGCATCGCCCTCATTCGCTCCCTGCGTGAGGAGGGGCTCGCGATCATTCTGGTGGAGCACGTGATGGATGCCATCCGCTCCCTCTGCGACCGCTGCGTGGTGATGAGCGCCGGAACCGTGATCGCGGCCGGCCCGCCCGCCGCCGTTCTCGCGGATCCTGAGGTCATCAGGGCCTATCTGGGAGATCCCGATGCTTGAGGTTTCCAATCTCACGGTCGCCTACGGGCTCCACCGCGCCCTCGAACAGGTGACCTTAAGCATCGGGCAATCCGAGATCGTCGTGATCCTGGGCGCCAACGGGGCGGGCAAATCCTCGCTTCTGAAGGCGATCGCGGGAATCGTGCCTGCACTTCCGGGAAAACGCATCGTCTTGTCCGGCCAGGACATCTCGGCCCTGCCGCCGCACCGGATCGTCGAGGCGGGTTTGGCGCTCGTGCCCGAGGGACGCGGCATCTTCGGCGATCTCACGGTGCGCGAAAATCTGCGCCTCGGCGCCTATCCTGAACGCTCCCGGGCGAGCGAGCGGGACATCCTGGAGCGGGTGCTCGCTCTGTTTCCCCGCCTTGCGGAACGTCTCGGACAGACCGCACGGACCATGAGCGGCGGCGAGCAGCAGATGGTCGCGATCGGACGGGCGCTCATGTCCAAACCGGACGTGCTGCTGCTCGACGAACCCTCTCTCGGCCTGTCGCCGCTGATGTGCAAGGAGCTGTTCGCGGCACTGGCGCGCATCCGGGAAAGCGGCGTGAGCGTCCTGCTGGTCGAGCAGAACGCCCGGCAGAGCCTCGCCATCGCTGACAGAGGCTACCTCATCGAGACCGGGCGGATCGTCGGCGAGGGCCGCGCGGCGGATCTGCGGGACGATCCCGCGGTGCGCCGGGCTTATCTCGGCGGAGCCTCCGGCGATGTTGCCGCTGCTTCTTCATCCTTCCACTGAGCTGAACCCGGAGCATCACACATGCTGGACATCAATCTTCTCATCGACGGTCGCGACGCGGCGGCCTCGACGGGAGCGACTTTCGAGCGGCGCGACCCGATCAGCGGCGAGGTGGCGAGCCGCGCGGCGGCGGCGAGCGTCGCCGACGCGCAGGCCGCTGCCGACGCCGCGGCTGCGGCATTCCCGGCCTGGTCGAAGCTCGGGCCGAACGCGAGACGTGCCGCGCTCCTGAAGGCGGCCGATCTTCTCGAGGGCAGGGCCGCCGATTTCGTGACCCTGATGGCGACTGAGATCGGCGCCACCGCCGGCTGGGCGCAGTTCAACGTGAAGCTCGCCGCCGGCATGCTGCGAGAGGCGGCCTCGCTGACGACCCAGATCACCGGCGAGCTCATCCCTTCCGACAAGCCGGGCTGCGTCTCCATGGCGGTACGCCAGCCGGCCGGCGTCGTGCTCGGCATCGCGCCCTGGAACGCGCCGGTCATCCTCGGCGTGCGCGCCATCGCGACGCCGCTTGCCTGCGGCAACACCGTGGTGCTGAAGGCCTCCGAGATCTGCCCAGGAACGCATCACCTGATCGGCGCCGTGCTGCGGGAGGCCGGATTGCCGGCAGGTGTCGTCAATGTGATCACCAACGCGCCGGAAAGTGCCGGCGAGATCATCGAGTCTCTGATCGCGCATCCGGCGGTGCGCCGGATCAACTTCACCGGCTCGACGAGGGTCGGCCGCATCATCGCGGAAACCGCGGCCCGCTTCCTGAAACCCGTGCTCCTGGAACTGGGCGGCAAGGCTTCTCTTGTCGTCCTCGACGACGCCGATCTCGATGGCGCCGTCGCAGCATCCGCTTTCGGCGCCTTCATGAACCAGGGCCAGATCTGCATGTCGACCGAGCGCATCGTTGTGGACAATGCGGTGGCAGACGATTTCGTCGCCAAGCTCGCCGCGAAGGCGGAGTCGCTCCAGGCCGGCAATCCGCGCCACGGCAATTTCGCGCTCGGTTCGCTCGTCGGCGTCGAAGCGGCCGAGCGGATCAGCGGCTTGGTGAACGATGCGGTCTCCAAGGGCGCCAGGCTCCTCGCCGGCGGCCGGGTCGACGGCACGGTGATGTCGGCAACGGTTCTCGACCATGTCACCCCGGCCATGCGGCTTTATGGCGAGGAATCCTTCGGACCCGTCGTCTGCGTCATCCGCGCGACCGGCATGGAGGAGGCGGTCCGGATCGCCAACGACACGGAATATGGGCTCTCCGCCGCCGTCTTCGGCCGCGACATCACGCGGGCGCTCGACGTGGCACACAGGATCGATTCCGGCATCTGCCACATCAACGGGGCGACGGTGCACGACGAGGCCCAGATGCCGTTCGGCGGCGTGAATGCGAGCGGCTACGGCCGCTTCGGCGGCAAGGCCGGGATCAGCGAGTTCACCGAGCTGCGCTGGATCACCATCGAGACCGGCCCGCAGCATTTCCCGATTTGAAGCAGGCGCAACGCTTCATCTTAGATGCTGAGCGCGGATGGGGTGGATCACCTCTCCCTCAGGGAGAGGTGAGATAGCGGCACACCTTCCAAGCGGCGGATTTTTCCGGCCGCCCGGCTCGCTTGCGGGGAGGCCCGCGCTATGTGGCGGTGATGTCCTGCGTGCTGGCGGGGAGAAAGCTCGTGAAGCCTGTCGTCATTGCCGTCGCGATCACCGGGTCGGTTCCGCGCAAGAGGGACAACCCGGCCGTGCCGATCACGCCCGCCGAGCAGATCGAGTCGACGCAGCAGGCCTATGAGGCGGGAGCCACTCTCGTCCATATCCATGTCCGCGACGACGACGAGACGTCTTCCTCGGATCCCGAGCGCTTCGCGGCGGTCAAGACGGGTGTCGAAAAGCATTGCCCGGGCATGATTGTCCAGTTCTCGACCGGCGGGCGAGGGCGGGATCCCGGACAGCGCAGCAGCGCACTCTCGCTCAGGCCCGACATGGCCTCGCTCTCGACCGGGTCGGTCAATTTCCCGACCATCATCTACGAGAATCATACGATCCTGGTCGAGGAGATGGCGGGCAAGATCAAGGAGTTCGGGATCAGGCCGGAGATCGAGATCTTCGATCTTTCCCATCTGCACGGCGCCAGGCGCCTCGCCGACAAGGGACTCATCGACGACACGCCGCATATCCAGTTCGTCTTAGGCATCGTGAACGCACTGCCCGCGGAGGAGCGGCTGCTCGACATCCTTCTCAAGGAAGCGAAGCACCTTTTCCCGACCTGCACCTGGACGGCGGCGGGTATCGGCCGGCATCAGGCGAAAGTGATGGCCTGGGCGCTCGCCCGCGGCGCCGATGCGGTCCGCACTGGGCTAGAAGACAATGTCCGGATCGAAAAGGAGCGGCTCGCCTCCAGCAATGCGGAGCTCGTCGAGCACGCGGTTCTTGCGGTCGAGCGGCACGGTCACCGCACCGCGACGCCGCAGGAAGCCCGCATGCTGCTCGGCTGCCGGCCCGTGCCGATGGATCAGATCAGGTAGCCCAGCGACTCGCTCGCTGCCTTGAGAGCCGGCAGGAAGCGCTCCCTCATCTCCTCCGCCGAGACTCGCCCGGCCTGGGCGCTGAGATTGAGCGCGATGGTCACCCGGTTGCTCTTCTCGACCACCGGCACGGCGATGGAACGCAGACCGAATTCAAGCTCCTCGTTGACGAGAGCGTAGCCCTGCCGGCGCGTGGCATCGAGGATGGCCCGGAACGCGGCCTTGTCCGTCACCGTCTTCGGCGTGCGCGGCTCGAGCCGCACGCGCTGAACATAGGCATCGATCATGACCTCGGGCTGATAGGCCAGGATCGCGCGGCCGAGCGACGTGCAATAGGCGGGGAGGCGGCTTCCGACCCCCAAACCGATGGACATGATCCGCCGCGTCGCCGAGCGGGCGATGTAGACGATGTCGTCGCCGTCGAGGATCGCGGCCGAGCTCGATTCTCCCGTCTCCTCCGAGATCCGTTCCAGGAAGGGCTGGACCCGGGCCGGAAGCGATGCGGAGGAGAGATAAGCATAGCCGAGGCGCAGGATGCGCGGGCTCAACGTAAAGTAACGCCCGTCGAAATCGGCATAGTTCAGCTTGGTCAGGGTCAAAAGATATCGCCGCGCCGCCGCCCGGGTGATGCCGGTGAGCTTTGCCACGTCTGACAGGGTCAGACGCTGGCGGCCGGCATCGAAGGCCTCGATCACCATCAGCCCCTTCTCCAGGCTCGCCACGAAATCGCGGTCGCCGCCCGTCTGATCACCGGTCTCTTCGCTCTGCATCTTCTGCTCCGACAGGCGTATGCTGGACTTTGGTAGCCTTGACACCACCTGCCTAAACCGTACTACATGTGCGATATAGCTTTCAATGTTCGCAATGCGCACATCAGGCTAGACAATGGACTAACACAACGCGATCCGTCGACGTGAGATCGGGACAGTTCAGAGGGAGGATACGGCTTATGAGGATTTCAAAGAGAATTCTGGGCGTCGCCCTGGGAGCCCTGCTGGCGGGTTCGGTTTCCGCTTCGGCCGAGACGATAAAGATCGGCATCATCGGGCCGTTCTCCGGACCCTTCGCTCTGCAGGGCAAGAACTTCCAGGCTGGTGTCGAGGCCTACATGGCGCTCAACGGCAAGTCGGTGAAGGGCAACGACATCGAGGTGATCTACCGCGATCTGCCGGCCGCCAACCCCGCCCAGTCGCGTGCGCTCGCGCAGGAACTGGTCGTCAAGGAGAAGGTGCAGTATCTCGGCGGCGTCTATTTCACGCCGGATGCCATGGCGATCACGCCGCTGCTCGCTCAGGCCAACACGCCGCTCGTGATCTTCAACGCGGCGACCTCCGCGATCATGAACACCTCGCCGCTGGTGGTTCGAACCTCTTTCACCACCGCGCAGACGACGACGCCGCTCGGCAAGGTTGCCGTCGATGAAGGCGTGAAGAAGGTGATCACGATCGTCAGCGATTACGGCCCCGGCGTCGATGCGGAGAACGCCTTCAAGAAAGCCTTCGAGGCTGCCGGCGGGCAGGTGGTGGAATCCATCCGCATGCCGATGAACACCAACGATTTCAGCCCGATCATGCAGCGCGTGCGCGATTCCGGCGCTGCCGGCCTCTTCGCCTTCCTTCCTTCCGGCCCTCCGACCCTCGGCTTTGCGAAGGCCTATAACGAGACGGGTCTCAAGAAGGCCGGCATCAAGTTCTATGCGCCGGGCGATCTCACGCAGGAATCCGATCTGCCGGCACTCGGCGATGCGGCGGACGGCCTGAAGACCAGCTTCCATTATGCGGTCTCGCACGACAGCCCGGAGAACAAGAAGTTCGTGGAGGCTGCCACCAAGGCGATCGGCTCGGCCGAGCAACTCTCGTTCCCCTCCGTCGGCGCCTATGACGGCATGCACGTCATCTACAAGATGATCGAAGCCACCGGCGGCAAGCAGGATGCCCAGAAGGCGGTGGACGCCGTGAAGGGCCTTTCCTGGACGAGCCCGCGTGGGCCGGTCAGCATCGAGCCCGCGACGCGGCATATCACGCAGAACATCTATCTGCGCGAAGTCGCCAAGGGTGCGGACGGCAAGTCCATCAACAAGGAAATCCAGACCTTCCCGAACCAGAAGGATCCCGGTCTCGCGACCCAGTAAGCGAGACAATTGACCTCGGAAGGCGCGGCTGAAAATGCCGCGCCTTCAAACAGCCGAACCGCCACGCGTCCGGGATATTCCATGCAGACCGTCCTCAGCATCGCGATCGACGCCTTCGCTTACGGCATGGCCCTCTTCATCATCTGCATCGGCCTGTCGCTCACGATGGGCCTGATGCGCGTGGTGAACCTGGCGCATGGTGCCTTCGCCATGATCGCCGGCTACATCGCTTCTTATGCGGCGCGCGATCTCGGTCTGGGCTATGCGGTCGCGATCTTCCTCGCGATCATCGGCACCGTCATCATCTCCATTCCCATCGAACGGCTGCTGTATCGCCGGATCTACGGCAGTCCCGAACTCACCCAGGTGTTGATGACCATCGGCATCACCTTCTGCGTGATCGGCATCACCAACTATTTCTTCGGCCCGACCCTGAAGACCATTCCGCTGCCTGGCAGCCTGAGCCAGCCCGTGGATGTCGGCTTCAAGACCATCGCCGCGCATCGGCTCTTCGTCATGGCCTGCGGTGTGGTCGTGGCGGGAGGCCTCTGGTTCCTGATCGAGAAGACGGATTTCGGCATCAAGCTGCGGGCGACCGTGGACAATGCGGCCATGGCCGATGCGCTGGGCGTCCGCACGCAGGTTGTCTACGCGATCAGCTTCGCCATCGCCATCGGGCTCGCGGCGCTCGGCGGCGTGGTCGGCGCAGAGTTCCTGCCCATCGAACCGTATTACGCCCTGCGCTACATGGTGACCTTCCTCGTTGTCGTCTCCGTCGGCGGAGCGGGCTCCATTCCCGGCGCCGTCGTCGCCTGCCTCCTGCTCGGAGCGGTGGACACGACCGGGCGCTATCTGATGCCCGAGTTCGGCAACTTTTTCTTCTATGCGGCCGTGATCGCCATCGTCTGCGTGTTCCCGCGCGGGTTCTTCGGAAGGGCTCAGTAACGTGGAAGCGACCGCTCAAACGGAGAGAGTTGCGGTGTCCGCGTCCACCGACCGCCGCTGGCTGCGGGATGTCATCGGCATTGCTCTCATCATCGCGGCGGGATTGGCAGGCTACTGGCTGTTTCCCGACAATCTCGCGCTGCTTACCCGCGTCATCGCCGTGGCGCTGCTCGTTCTGTCGATCGATCTCATCACCGGCTATTGCGGCGTCGCAACCCTGGGGCAGGCTTCTCTTTTTGGCGCGGGCGCCTATGCGGCGGGCATCGCCTGCGTGAACGGCATCACCGAGCCCGTGACGCTCATCCTCATCGGCGCGGTTGCCGGATCAGTCGCCGGGCTCCTCATGGGCACGATCATGCTGCGGGCGCATGGGCTCGCCCAGCTCGTCCTCTCCATCGCCATCGTCCAGCTCTTCCATGAGGCCGCGAACAAGGCCTCCGCCTATACCGGCGGCAGCGACGGGCTGGCGGGCCTGATGGTGAGCCCGCTCTTCGGCATGTTCGAGTTCGACCTGTGGGGCCGCACCGCCTATCTCTTCGGGCTCGCGCTTCTGGTTCTCGTCTTCATCGTCCTGAAATTCGTCGTGTCCTCGCCCTTCGGCATGCTCTGCCGCGGCATCAAGCAGGACCCGATCCGCATCCGCGCCATGGGCTCCTTCGTATTCCCGGTGCTCCTGAAGATGTTCGTGATCTCCGGCGCGGTTGCCGGCATGGGCGGCGCTCTCGCCGCGATCTCGACCCAGGTGGTCGGCCTCGACAGCGTCAGCTTCGAACTCTCTGCGAACGCCCTCGTCATGCTGGTCCTCGGCGGGCTCGGCACCCTGTACGGCGCGCTTGTCGGAACGGTGATCTTCATGGGTTTCGAGCACTTCGTCTCGGCGATCAACCCGTTCCACTGGATGACGATGGTTGGCGCGCTGCTGATCGCGGTCGTGCTCGCCGCTCCCGGCGGACTGAGCGGCCTGCTCGACAGGTTCTCCGCGTCGGGCCATCGCGCGAAGAGGGGGAAGGCATGAGCGATCTCTTTCGCGTCGAGGGCCTGACCAAGAATTTCGGCGGCCTCGCCGTCAGCCGGAACATTTCTCTCTCCATGCCCGCGGGAGAGCGGCTTGCCCTGATCGGCCCGAACGGTGCCGGCAAGACCACCTTCGTCAATCTGGTGACGGGACAGATTCACCCGAGCGCCGGACGCGTCGTCCTCAATGGCGAGGATGTGACGAAGCTCGGCGCCGTGCGGCGCGTCCGCAAGGGGCTGGTGCGCACCTTCCAGGTCACGCGGCTGTTCTCGCAGATGACGCCGGAAGAGCACGTGACGCTGACCGTGCTGCAGCGGGAGGGCAAGGCCAACCGGATTTTAAGCCGCTTCACGGGCAATTCCGAAGTGGCCGGCGAGGTCGAGGGCATCCTCTCCACCCTCGGCCTGCTGGATGTGGCGCGCCGCCGGGTCGGCGAAATCGCCTACGGCCAGCAGCGGCTGCTGGAGATCGGCATCGCGCTGGCGCTGCGGCCGAAGGTTCTGCTTCTCGATGAGCCGGCGGCCGGCGTGCCGTCGAGCGATACGCCGAGGATCGAGCAGGCGCTCGAGCGGCTTCCGCCGAGCCTCGCCGTGCTGATGATCGAGCATGACATGGACCTCGTCTTCCGCTTCGCCAAGCGTGTGGTGGTGCTGGCGGCAGGCGAAATCATCTTCGAGGGTTTGCCGTCGGAGGTCGCCGCCAACGAAAAGGTCCGAGAGGCCTATCTGGGGAACTATGCCCATGCCCGCAGAATCGCTTGAAGTCCGCGGATTGAGCGCGGGCTATGGCCCGACGATCGTGCTCGAGGATGTGTCCTTTTCGGTCCCCTCCGGCGCGCGCCTGTCGATCCTTGGCCGCAATGGCATGGGTAAGACCACGCTTCTATCGACCCTCATGGGCATGAACCGGCGCTATGGCGGCGAGATCCTGATCGGCGGCGCCAATGTGTCGACACTCAAGAGTTCCGAGCGCGCGAGACGGGGCATCGGCCTCGTCCCGCAGACGCGCGACATCTTCCGCTCGCTGACCGTCGAGGAGAACCTCGTCGTCGGCCTGAAGGACCGGCCGCGCAGCGTCATTCAGGAAGCCTACGACATGTTTCCGCGCCTGCACGAGCGGCGGAGCAATCTCGGCTGGCAATTGTCCGGGGGCGAGCAGCAGATGCTCTCCACGGCCCGCACCATTCTCGGCCGCCCCTCGGTGCTGCTCCTCGACGAGCCGCTCGAAGGGCTGGCTCCGGTCATCTGCGACGAGCTGATGGCTGCCTTCACGCGGCTCGCCTCGACCGGCGAGATGACGATCCTTCTCGTCGAGCAGCGTCTCGAAAGCGCCCTGGATTTCGCCGAATCCGTCCTGATCCTGGAGCACGGGCGCATCGCCTGGCAGGGAACGAGCGAGGCTCTGCGCGCCGATCAGGGACTGGTCGAGCACTATATCGGCGTCGGCTCGCTGCATTGAGGTCTGGCATGGCATTCGCACGCATCAACGGCATCGTTCTTCACCATCAGGTCGCCGGTCCGTCCGACGGCCCGGTTCTCGTCTTCATCAACTCCCTCGGCAGCGACTTCCGTATCTGGCAGGAGGTTGTCCCGGCCTTCGCCGACCGGTTCCGCGTCGTGCTCTACGACAAGCGCGGACATGGCCTGTCAGATGCGCCGCCAGCGCCCTATACGATCGATGAGCATGCCGACGATCTGCTCGGGCTTCTCGATCATATCGGGATCGGGCGCTTCTCCCTCGTCGGCTTGTCCGTCGGCGGCCTGATCTCCCAGCGCCTGGCCGTGCGCTGTCCCGAGCGCATCCAGACCATCACGCTCTGCTGCACCGCCGCCAAGATCGGAACGCCGGAGCTATGGGCCGAGCGGATCGCCGGCGTCGAGAACGGCGGCATCGAACCGCTCGCGGACAATGTCCTGCAGCGCTGGTTCACGCCGCTGTTCCGCCAAACCCATGCGGCTGAGCTCGCGGGCTGGCGCAACATGCTGGTGCGGACGCCGGCTCACGGCTATGCCGGAACCTGCGCGGCGATACGCGATGCCGATCTGAGGTCGGATGCCGGCCGCATCACGATTCCGACCCTGTGCGTCGCCGGCGACCAGGATGGTTCGACGCCGCCAGACCTGGTGCAAGGCACGGCCGATCTCATTCCGGGCGCGCGTTTCGCGCTGATCGACGGGGCAGGGCATATCCCCTGCATCGAGAAGCCGGCGGTGCTGTCGGCACTCATCAAAGAGCATCTTCAGGAGGCCGGACTTGTCTGAGAAGGACGTGAGCGAACGCTACAAGGCGGGCATGGCGGTGCGCCGCAAGGTGCTCGGAGACGCCCATGTGGACCGGGCGAGCGCGCAGATGACGGAGTTCGACGAGGATTTCCAGACCTTCATCACCGAAGGCGCCTGGGGTTCGGTGTGGTCGCGCCCCGGTTTCACCCTGCGCGAGCGTTCCATCGTCACGATCGCGCTCCTGGCCGCGCTCGGCCAGGACGAGGAGGTCGCCATGCATGTCCGCGCCACGCGCAACACGGGCGCGACCAAGGAGGACATCAAGGAGGCGCTGCTGCACGTCGCCGTCTATGCGGGCGTTCCGGCGGCCAATCACGCGATCAAGATCGTCAAGAAGACTTTTGCGGAAATGGAAGCAAACCCCGAGCCCAAGAAATAGCGGGACGGGTAGTTGGCGCAGCGCTGTCCGGCGCTGCCAGGGAGAGCCGAATGTCGGATCAAGGATCATATTATCAGCGGGACCGGAGCTGGCATCCGGCTGCGCTGACGCCGCAATACAAGACCTCGGTGCTGCGCTCGCCGCAATACCCGCTGCTGTCGCTCGACAACACGATTTCCGAAATGACCGGGCCGCGCTTCGGCCACGGCACGATCGGCCCGCTCGACAACGACCTGATCCGCAACTTC
>Ga0182747_1000800_pt1 | contig 26859 bp, 28 predicted proteins | sample eDN3rd30CBELigBY_FD_128526 | JGI IMG/M metagenome (GOLD analysis project Ga0182747, IMG submission 128526) | Enriched backyard soil microbial communities from Emeryville, California, USA - eDNA 3rd pass 30_C BE-Lig BY (version 2) (version 2) | ecosystem: Environmental > Terrestrial > Soil >... | reverse complement strand
GCGCGGAGATCCCGCGCCGGACGCAGTGAAATGGTACGCATTGGAGGATGTCCGCCGCCCGCGAATGCGGAACGGCCCCTATGTTGGAAAAGGATAAGGTGATGACGCGACCCGCCGCGCGTCAGCGCGGTCGGCAGGCGTCACGGATGATCGGTGAAATGCCCGCTCGGGCGGTTCAGATCGCGTTCCGGTCCTGACGCCAGTTGCGTCGATGGCGTCGAACGACGCCGGAATGGGCGGCCGGAATGGCGGTGATGTCGGTCATGCCAGTGCCCTTTCCTGTTGAGGGTTCGAAACAGGGGATTGATAGGCAGGGATCCTGATTCGAAGCAAGCCCGTTTCGCATCGGGGGCGAAACGGGCCAGCATGCGTGGCGCGGCGGATCAGACCTCGGACGCGCCGCCGCGTGGTCCCTGCGAGATAAGGCGCTGCATGATGCTTTGCTGGGTGACGCGCCCGCCGCCGGCGAGGGGCAGGATCTCGGCCCCGGTCTCGGTCATGATGCGCATGACCTCGCGGATCGGCATTTCGCGGTCGATGGGCGTGCCGGGGGCGCCTTCGGCTTCGGCCATGTCCTCGGCGGTCAGGACGCCCAAAGGGTTCATGTGGGTCACGAAATCCTCGACATAGGCATTGGCCGGATTGGCGATGATCTCGCGCGCGGTGCCGATCTGGACGATGCGCCCGCCCTCCATCAGGGCGATGCGGTTGCCGATGCGGAACGCCTCATCGAGGTCATGGCTGACGAAGATGATCGTGCGCTTGGCCGCCTTCTGAAGCTCCAGCAATTCATCCTGAAGCCGGTTGCGGATCAGCGGGTCCAAAGCCGAGAAGGGTTCGTCCATCAGGAGGATCGGCGCCTCGGTCGCGAAGGCGCGGGCAAGACCGACGCGCTGCTGCATCCCGCCCGAGAGGTCGCCGACCTTGCGATCCGCCCAGTCGGCAAGGCCCACGGTCTCAAGCTGCGCCTCGACCCGCCTTTCACGCTCGGCTGCGGGAATGCCGGCGAGTTCGAGGCCAAGCCCGACATTCTCGCGCACCGTCCGCCAGGGCAGCAGCCCGAATTGCTGGAAGACCATCGCGACGCGGCTGCGGCGCAGGCGGCGCAGCTCGGCCTCGCCGGCTTTGGTGACCGAGGCCATGTGGTCGCCGTCCCAGATCCTGACCTCGCCCCGGCAAACCGCGTTGAGGCCGTTCACCGCGCGCAAGAGGGTCGATTTGCCCGAGCCGGAGAGGCCCATCAGCACCAGGATCTCGCCCTCGCGTACCGAGAGCGAGCAGTTATGGACCCCCAGAACCTGCCCGGTCTCGGCCTTGATCGCGGCGCGGGCCTGCCCCTTGTCCATCAGGGGCAGCGCGGCCTCGGGATCGTCCCCGAAGACGATGTTCACATTGTCGAATTCGACGGCAATCCGGTCAGTCATCGTGTTTCCCCACCCGCAGCATCCGGTCGAGCATGATGGCCACCACCACGATGATGAAGCCGCTTTCGAAGCCAAGCGCGGTGTTGACGCTGTTCAGCGCCCGCACCACCGGGACGCCAAGCCCCGAGGCGCCGACCAGCGCCGCGATGACGACCATCGAGAGCGACAGCATGATGGTCTGGTTCAGCCCCGCCATGATCTGCGGCGTGGCCGAGGGCAGTTCGACCTTCCACAAAAGCTGGCGCGGGGTGGCGCCAAAGGCGGTCGCGGCCTCGACCAGCGCCTTGGGGGCCGAGCTGATGCCAAGATGCGTGAGGCGGATCGGCGCAGGCAGGACGAAGATCACGGTGGCGATCAGTCCCGGCACGACGCCGATCCCGAAGAACACGATGGCCGGGATCAGATAGACGAAGGTGGGCAAGGTCTGCATCAGGTCGAGGACGGGCCGCATCCAGGCATAGAGCCGGGGGCGGTGCGCCGCCGCGATGCCGATGGGCACGCCGATCGCCATGCAGACCACGCAGGCGGCCAGAACCAGCGTCAGCGATTGCATCGTCTCGTCCCAGTAGCCCTGGTTCAGGATGAAGAGGAAGCCGAGCCCGATCAGCAGGCAGGTCTTGACGCTGCGCTGAAGCGCCCAGGTCAGCGCCACCATCAGCAGCGTGAAGATCAGGGGATGGGGAAATTCCAGAATGCCGAGGATGCCGTTGATGAGCCAGTCGAGGCCCTTGGAGATCGCGTTGAACACGAACGCGGCATGGGCGTTCAGCCAGTCGAAGATGGCTTTCGCGGTTTTGCCGACCGGGATCTTGGTCCCGGTCAAAAGCTCGGTCAGTTGGTCCATGCGTCCTTTTCTTTCTGCCGTTCGGGATGCCCGGCCGTCCGCAGGAGCCATTGCTCACGCAGGGCGGGGGAACGTCGGTTCGGCGCAAAGGCCGGGCCCCGGCAAAGGTGGATCAAGGCGCCAGAAGCGCAATGGGGAACGGGCAGAGGTGTCACCATCTGCCCGCCCGTCCTCACTCCGAAAGCGCCTTGTCGAGCGCGGCTGCGGCATCGCCGCCATCGAAGGTGGTGACGCCCTCCAGCCAGGGCTTCGCGGCCTCGGGATTGGCCTTGAGCCACTCTTTCGCGGCATCGGCCGGATCAGCGCCGTCGTTCAGGATCTTGCCCATGACCTCGTTTTCCATCGTCAGCGTGAATTCGAGGTTCTGGAGGAACTTGCCGATATTCGGGCATTCCGTCGCAAGGCCCGTCCGCACGTTGGTATCGACGCGCGCGCCGCCGAAATCGGGGCCGAAGATGTCGTCGCCGCCAGCCAGATAGGTCATCTTGAACTGGGTGTTCATCGGATGGGGCTCCCAGCCGAGGAAGACGACAGGCTGGCCCGCGCCATCCGCCCGGGCGACCTGCGCCAGCATCCCTTGTTCCGAGCTTTCGACGATCTCGAAGGTGCCGAGGTCGAACTTGTTGTCCGCGACCATCTCCAGCAGCAGGCGGTTGCCGTCATTGCCGGGTTCGATCCCGTAAATCTTGCCGTCGAGCGCATCCTTTTGCGCGGCGATCTTGGCGAAGTCGTCGATGCCGAGCTTGGCGCCCGCCTCGTTGGTGGCGAGGGTGTATTTCGCGCCGGTCAGGTTCGTGCGCAGCGTCTCGACTGTGCCCGAGTCGCGATAGGGTTTGATGTCGGCTTCCTGGCTGGGCATCCAGTTGCCGAGGAAGATGTCGACATCGCCCTTGGCCATCGCGGTATAGGTCACCGGCAGCGACAGGATCTTGGTCTCGGTCTGGTAGCCGAGCGCCTGCAGCACGGTCGAGGCCAGCGCGGTCGTCGAGGTGATGTCGGTCCAGCCCACATCGGAAAAGACCTGACTGCGGCATTCGGCAGGTTCCGCCGCGAATGCGGCCCCGGCACCCGAAATCGTCGCAACGCAACCGGCGGCGAGGATTGCGGCTGTGCGGCAAAATGTCATCTTAACTTCTCCCTGAATCTTGTCCGTTTGCCCTAGTTAGGCTTTTTTTGATTGACGAGTCAATTAAAGCGCGGCTAGCTCCGTTCCGATCGAGCCGTCAACGAGGCGAGTGCCCTTCATGCCCAAACTTGGCGCAGAGCCTATCCGAAAGGCTGCATTAATCAACGCTACCATCGCAACGATCGGCCGCGCCGGATCGCTCGATGTCACGGTTGCGCAGATCGCGCGCGAGGCTGGAATGTCCACGGCCCTTGCCCATCATTATTTCGGCTCGAAAGAGCGGATCTTTCTGGCAGCAATGCGGCATATCCTGTCGCTCTATAGCGAGACAACCTCTCGCGAGCTGAAAAACGTCGATGGGCCGAAATCGCGGCTGCTGGCCGTGATCCGCGCGAGCTTCGACAAGCCGAATTTCGACCGCGAAACGGTTGCCGCCTGGCTTAACTTCTACGCATTAGCGCTAGTCGATCCCGAGGCCGCGCGCCTCTTGCGGGTCTATCACCACAGGCTGCGCTCGAACCTGCTGGTGGCGCTGCGCCCGCTGGTCGGTGCCGAGGCCGAGGCAACGGCCCGCACGCTTGGCGCGTTGATCGACGGCGTCTACCTGCGCGCGGCGCTTTCGGATGAGACCGATGCCGATGCGGCCGAGCGCCTGACCCTCGACTATCTTGAAAAGGTCCTGCCATGAGCCATGATGCCCAGCCCGCCGCCAGCCTCTATCTCAACGGTGCCCCGGTCGAGGGGCAGGGGCCGGCGCTGGATGTCCTTTATCCCTATACCGGCGAGGTGATCGCCCGGCTGCGCGAGGCGAGCCCGGCGCAGGTCGCCGAGGCGACCGCCGCCGCCGCCGCCGCGCAACCCGCCTGGGCGGCACTGCGTCCCGTCGAGCGCGGTCGCGTCCTGATCCGCGCCGCGCAGATCATCCGCGAGCGGGGCGAGGAGCTTGCCCGCCTCGAGACGCTGGATACCGGCAAGCCGATCCAGGAGACGCGGGTGGCCGACTGGCCCTCGGGCGCGGATGCGCTGGAATTCTTCGGCGGGCTGGCCCCGACCGTGACAGGCCAGACGATCCCGCTGGGCGGCGATTTCGTCTATACGATCCGCGAGGCGCTGGGCGTTTGTGCGGGCATCGGCGCCTGGAACTATCCGAGCCAGATCGCCTGCTGGAAGGCCGCGCCCGCGCTTGCCATGGGCAATGCCATGGTCTTCAAGCCCAGCGAGGAGACGCCGCTGGGCGCGCTGAAGCTGGCCGAAATCCTGACCGAAGCCGGGTTGCCGCCGGGCATCTTCAACGTCGTGCAGGGCAGGGGCGCGGTCGGCGCGGCGCTGGTTTCCGACCCGCTGGTCGCCAAGGTCTCGCTGACCGGCTCGGTCGCGACCGGGCAGAAGGTCTATTCGGCGGCGGCCGAAGGGATGCGGCATGTGACGATGGAACTGGGCGGCAAGTCGCCCTTGATCGTCTTTGACGATGCCAGCCTCGAGGATGCGGTGGGCGCGGCGATTCTGGCGAATTTCTATTCCTCGGGGCAGATCTGTTCGAACGGGACGCGGGTTTTCGTCCAGCAGGGGATCCTGCCCGCCTTCCTCGAGCGGCTGGCCGAGCGGTCCCGGGCGGTCCGCATCGGCGATCCGCTGGACGAGGCGACGCAGCACGGGCCGATCGTCAGCGCAAGCCAGCTTGCAAAAATCAGGGACGCGATCCAGCGCGGCGAGGCCGAGGGCGCGCGGCTGGTCTGCGGTGGTCCGGGCGAGGGCGCCTTCGTGCCGCCCACCGTTTTTGCCGGTGTCACTGACGGGATGTGGATCGCGCGCGAGGAAATCTTTGGCCCGGTGATGTCGGTCCTTGCCTTCGAGACCGAGGCCGAGGCCGTTACCCGCGCCAATGCCACGCCCTATGGTCTCGCGGCGGGGGTCTTTACCCGTGACCTTGCGCGCGGGCATCGCGTGGCGGCGGCGCTGCAGGCGGGCACGACCTGGATCAATGCCTATAACCTCACCCCGGTCGAGGCGCCCTTTGGCGGGGTCAAGATGTCCGGGATCGGCCGTGAGAATTCGGCAGCCGCGATCGAGCATTATTCGCAGTTGAAATCGGTCTATGTCGGCATGGGGGCGGTCGATGCGCCCTATTGACCGGCCTTGCGATGCCTGCGCGGTCAGCGTGGGTATTTGGGAAACGGTGAAAACGGGAGCGGGGAGATGATCCCGGACTATGTCATCGTCGGCGCGGGTTCGGCCGGCTGCGCGCTGGCCTATCGGCTGGTCATGGCGGGGAAGCGCGTCGATCTGATCGAATATGGCGGCTCGGATGTCGGGCCGTTCATCCAGATGCCCGCGGCGCTCAGCTATCCGATGAACATGCGCCGCTATGACTGGGGCTTCTCGTCCGAGCCGGAGGCGCATCTGGGCGGGCGGCGGCTGGTGACGCCGCGGGGCAAGGTGGTCGGCGGCTCGTCCTCGATCAACGGCATGGTCTTCGTGCGCGGCCATGCGCGGGATTTCGACCATTGGGCCGAGGCGGGGGCGCAAGGCTGGGCCTATGCCGACGTGCTGCCCTATTTCAAGCGGATGGAGACCTCGCATGGCGCGGTCAGCGATTATCGCGGCAGCGAGGGGCCGCTGCATGTCACCCGTGGCTCGCGCAAGAATCCGCTGTTCAACGCCTTCATCCGGGCGGGGCGCGAGGCCGGCTATCCGGTGACGGATGACTATAACGGCGCAAGGCAGGAAGGCTTCGGCGCGATGGAGGCGACGATCTGGGAGGGGCGGCGCTGGTCGGCCGCCAATGCCTATCTGCGTCCGGCGCAGGAAACCGGACGGCTGCGGTTGCGCCGCGGGCTGGCGCAGCGGGTCGTTTTCGAGGACGGTCGCGCGGTCGGGGTCGAGGTAAAAAATACGCGCGGCGTCAATGTGTTCCGCGCGAAACATGAGGTGGTGCTTTCGGCAAGCTCGATCAATACGCCGAAGCTGCTGATGCTGTCGGGGATCGGCCCGGCCGCGCATCTGGCCGAGCATGGGATCGAGGTCCGGGCCGATCGTCCGGGGGTGGGGTCGAACCTGCAGGACCACCTCGAGATCTATATGCAATATACCGCGACCCAGCCGATCACGCTTTACAAGCACTGGAATCTTTGGGGCAAGGGCTCGATCGGGGCGCAATGGATGGCGACGGGGACAGGGCTTGGCGCGTCGAACCAGTTCGAGAGCTGCGGTTTCATCCGGTCGCGCGCGGGGGTCGAGTATCCCGACATCCAGTATCATTTCCTGCCGCTTGCCGTGCGTTATGACGGCAAGGCCGCGGCTGAGGGACATGGCTTTCAGGTTCATGTCGGCCCGATGCGGTCGAAATCGCGCGGCACGGTGCGGCTGAAATCGGCCGATCCGAAGGAAGCGCCCGAGATTCGCTTCAACTACATGTCGGAGCCCGACGACTGGGCCGATTTCCGCGCCTGCGTCCGGCTGACGCGCGAGATCTTCGACCAGCCCGCTTTTGCCGCCTATAAGGGGCACGAGATCCAGCCCGGCATGGGCGCGGTTTCGGATGCGGAGATCGACGCCTTCATCCGCGAACATGCGGAATCGGCCTTTCACCCGTGCGGCACCGCGCGGATCGGGCGCGTGAGCGATCCGATGGCGGTGGTCGATCCCGAATTGCGGGTGATCGGGGTCGAGGGGCTGAGGGTTGCCGACAGCTCGGTCTTTCCGCGCATCACCAACGGGAACCTCAACGCCCCCTCGATCATGACCGGCGAGAAGGCTGCCGATCATCTGCTGGGGCAGGGGATGCTGGCGCCCCTGAACCTCGGGCCGAAGATCGGGGCGCATTGGCAGGAATTGCAGCGCGAATCCTGAAGATCAGTTCTCGGTCTTTTTCATCAGATCGGCGAGGCCGGCGAAGGGTTTGCGCGTTTCCTCCGCCGGCTCGTCCTCGGGGGCGTCCAGCGCCGCGCCCTCGGCCCGGGGATAGAGAGGCAGGGCGAGGGACAGGGCCTCGATCATCATCGCCTCGATGTCGATGACCTGGCCAAGGGGCTCAAGCTCGTCATCGCCCATCTCGACCTCGTCCCCCTCGGGGGTGGTGACGTGAGGCGAGAAGATCCGGTGGACCTCTTCGGAGATCGAGGTCTTGACCGGGGCGAGCGTCACGACGCAGGGTTGCACGACCTTGGCCGAAAGCCGGGCCGCAACCTCCCACGCGTCGTGGGGCGCGGGACGGATCTCTCCGCCGAAGCGCAGGGCGGGCAGGGCGCTGAGGTCCAGTTCGGTCGCGATGGCGGCGCGGGCCGCTGCATCGGGGGCCAATTCGAAGGCCGTGGCATGGCGGGGATTGAGTTGCGCCACGCGAAAACGGTTCTGGTTGCGGGCGGGTTCAGTCATGGTAGGGGCCTTTCCGGCGCGGTCGCTGCCGTTTGGGATATTCTTGAGCGCGGGGCATGAGTTTGCTAAGTCGGTCGCGCGGCGTCAACAGGCGCGTAAGGGACAGGTGAGAGATGAAGATTTCCCGGCGGCAGATCATGGCCTTCGCGTTGACTGTTCCAGTTATGCTCTCTGCCTGCGCCCCGATCCATCGAAATCACGGCTATGTGCCGCCCGAGCATGACCTTGCGCAGGTGGTGGTCGGCAAGACCACCCAGTCCGAGCTGGAGGGCCTGATCGGCCGGCCAAGCTCGCAAGGGCTGCTGACCGGATCGGCCTGGTATTACGTCGGTTCGCGCTGGGAGACCTTTGGCGCCCGCGAGCCGCGCGAGATCGAGCGGCAGGTGGTGGCGATCAGCTTTACCGAAGGCGGCACCGTCTCGAATGTCGAGCGTTTCGGGCTTGAGCGCGGGCAGGTCGTCGTGTTGTCGCGGCGCGTCACCGAATCCGGTGTGGCCAGTGTCAGCATCGTTCGTCAGCTGATGGGCAATGTCGGCCGCGTCTCGGCCGAGGACATCCTGCGGGATTGACGATAAAAGGGCGCCCGCGGGGGCGCCCTTCCTCAAGCGGCGTCAGGAACGAAGCGAAGCGCGACGCCGTTGATGCAATAGCGCAACCCGGTGGGCGGGGGGCCGTCGGGAAAGACATGGCCCAGATGCGCGTCGCAGCGGTGGCAGCGCACCTCGGTCCGGGTCATGCCGTGGCTGGAGTCCCGATGCTCGTCGATGGCGCCGCCGGGGCGCGAGAAGCTGGGCCAGCCGCAGAAGCTTTCGAACTTGGCATCGCCGTCGAAAAGGCGCGCGCCGCAGCATACGCATTCATAATGGCCCGGCCCTTTCGGGAAGCCGGGATGCGAGAAGGGACGCTCGGTTCCGGCAAGCCGCGTCACGCGATAGGCCTCCGGGTCAAGCTCGGCCTGCCACTCCGCATCGGATTTGATCACGCGATCGGTCATCTTTGTCCTTCATAATGTTGCGCCCATGTTACAAGATAGGTGCAGGGAGGACAGGAACAAGACGGGCTGCGGTCGTCCGCACTCGTCTTCCGAAGGTTGGGCAGGAGTGCCATGATGGCATTGCGCAAAGGCCGTTACGAAGTTCTTGTTGCCGATGGCCCCGAGGATATCCGTGAAGCGCAGCGCCTGCGCTGGCTGTGCTTTGTCGGGCAGCGCACAGGCATGTCGCCTGCATCCGATTCGGTCGATGCCGACGATTACGACCGGCGCTGCAGCCATGTGCTGATTCGCGACGCGGCGACGCGGCAGCTGGTCGCCTGCTTCCGCATGCTGACCCTCGCCGGAGGGGAGGAGATAGGCGACAGCTATTCCGCGCGCTTCTACAACCTCTCGCGACTGCGCGATTTCGACGGGAAGATGGTCGAGATCGGCCGCTTCTGCATCCATCCCGAAAGGCAGGATCCCGACATCCTGCGCCTCGCCTGGGGGGCGCTGGCGCGGCATGTGGATCAGGAGCGGGTCGAGATGCTTTTCGGCTGCTCAAGCTTCATGGGCACCGATACGCAAGGCTATGAGGACGCGTTCGCGATGCTGCGAGAGCGTCACCTTGCGCCCAAGCGCTGGCTACCACGGGTGAAGGCGCCGAATGTCTTCCGCTTTGCCCGTGCGCTGAGATTGCGGCAGGCCGATCCGCGCCGCGCAATGGCGGCGATGCCGCCCCTGCTGCGCTCCTATCTCGCGATGGGGGGCTGGGTCAGCGACCATGCGGTGGTGGACAAGCAGTTGGGCACGCTGCACGTCTTTACCGGGCTGGAGGTCCGCGCGATTCCCCCCGCACGGGCGAAACTGCTGCGCGCGGCAGGCGCATAAGCCGCCTTTGCATTGGCCGCGCAAACCGCCTATGACGCCCGGCCATGAGCGACAGATTCCAGTTTTCCGTATCGGCCACCGACGGCCGTGCCCGCACCGGCGTGATCCAGACCCCGAGAGGCGAGATCCGCACCCCCGCCTTCATGCCCGTCGGCACTGCCGCCACGGTCAAGGCGATGCTGCCCGAATCGGTCCGCGCGACCGGGGCGGATATTCTGCTGGGCAATACCTATCACCTGATGCTGCGCCCCGGCGCCGAGCGGGTGGCGCGGCTGGGTGGACTTCACAAGTTCATGAACTGGGAACGGCCCATCCTGACCGATTCGGGCGGGTTCCAGGTGATGAGCCTGTCGAGCCTGCGCAAGCTGACCGAGGAGGGCGTGACCTTCGCCAGCCATGTCGATGGCTCGCGCCATTTCCTGTCGCCGGAAACCAGCATGGAGATCCAGCGCCTGCTCGGCTCGGACATCGTCATGGCCTTTGACGAATGCCCGGCTTTGCCCGCGACGGACGAGGTTGTCGCCATTTCGATGCGCATGTCGATGCGGTGGGCGCAGCGGTCGCGCGACGCCTTTGGCGACCGGCCGGGCCATGCGCTTTTCGGCATCATGCAGGGCGGGGTGAACCGCGAGCTGCGCGAGGAATCGGCCGAGGCGTTGAAGGCCATCGGCTTTGACGGCTACGCTATCGGCGGCCTTGCCGTGGGCGAGGGGCAGGAGGCGATGTTCGGCGTTCTCGACCATGCCCCCGGCTTCCTGCCCGAGGACAAGCCGCGCTATCTGATGGGCGTCGGCAAGCCCGACGACATCGTGGGCGCCGTGGTTCGCGGCGTCGACATGATGGATTGCGTCCTGCCCTCACGCTCGGGTCGCACCGGGCAGGCATGGACCCGCCGCGGACAGGTCAACATCAAGAACGCCCGCCATGCCGACGACCCGCGCCCGCTGGACGAGCATTGCACCTGCCCGGCCTGCACCGGCTATTCCCGCGCCTATCTGCACCATGTCTTCCGGGCCGGAGAGATGATCTCCGGGATGCTCCTGACCTGGCACAACCTGCATTACTTCCAGGAGTTGATGGGCGGCCTGCGGGCGGCCATCGCCCAAGGCGAACTTGCCGCTTTCGTCGCCGGGTTCGAGGCAGAACGGGCACAGGGTGACATAGAACCGTTGTGAATCGTCACGTCGTGCCTTGATTTTCCTCATTCACTGTTGGAAGGCCGTTAGGAAGATTCGGCGGATGCCCCGCCCACGACCGAAAGAAGTACATGCCCGCCAGCCCAAAGACCGTCCGCCAGGAAGACATCCACACGATCACGACCACGGCCGAACTGGCCGAGTTCTGCGAGTTGGCGAAGGCGCAGCCCTATGTGACGCTCGACACCGAGTTCCTGCGTGAGCGGACCTATTACTCCAAGCTCTGCCTGATCCAGGCGGCGCTGCCCCCTGCCTCGGGGGTCAAGTCCGAGGGTGGGCCTGCGGTGCTGATCGACCCCCTCGCAGGGGATCTCTCGCTCGAACCGCTCTATGACCTTTTCCGCCATAGCGGGACGGTCAAGGTGTTCCATGCCGCGCGCCAGGACCTTGAGATCTTCTTCCACGATACCGGCGTGCTGCCCGATCCGCTGTTCGACACCCAGATCGCCGCCATGGTCTGCGGCTTTGGCGAGCAGGTGGGCTATGAGACGCTGGTGAAGAAGATCGCGCGCCAGCCGCTCGACAAGTCCTCGCGCTTCACCGACTGGTCGATCCGGCCGCTTTCGGATGCGCAGGCTCAATACGCGCTGGCCGATGTGACGCATCTGCGCGCGATCTACGAATTTCTCTCGGACCAGCTCAACAAGACCGGCCGCGCTCCCTGGCTTGCGGAGGAGGTCGCGGTCCTTCTGAACCCCGAGACCTATATCACCCGTCCCGACGAAGCATGGCAGCGCATCCGCACGCGCTCGGGTTCGCCCCGGTTCCTTGCCGTGGTGCGCGAGCTTGCCCGCTTCCGTGAGACCTATGCGCAGGAACGCGATATTCCCCGCGCCCGCGTCTACAAGGACGACGCGCTGATCGAGCTTGCCTCGACGAAGCCCCTGACCGAGGCGGATCTGGGCAAATCCCGCCTGCTGCTGCGCGATGCGCGCCGCGGCGAGATCGCGAATGGCATCCTTGCTGCGGTGAAGGCCGGGATCGAGGCCAAGGATCTGCCGAAGCCCGCCCCGGATGAGCCGGGCCGCCCCGGCAATGCGGCGCTCTCAGAACTCCTGCGCGTGCTGCTAAAGGCCAAGTCGGATGAGGCGGGCGTCGCCCCGCGCCTGATCGCCTCGGCCTCCGATCTCGATGCCTTGGCCTCGGGTGTGCGCGACCTTGCGGCGCTTCACGGCTGGCGGGCCGAGGTCTTTGGCCGCGACGCCCTGCGCCTCGCCGCGGGCGAGATCGCGCTTTCCGCGCATAACGGCTCGGTCAAGGTGGTTCCGGTCGCCGGCTAGTCGTCGCTGCGGGCGACCGGCGTGACCAGCACCCGCACGAGGTAAAGCACGACCATCGCCATTGCCGTCGCGATCATCGCCAGCCTGAGGTCGCCCGTGCCGCAGCAAAGGCCGATCGCGCCGCAAAGCCACATCGACGCGCCCGTGGTGATCCCCCGCACATTGCCGCGATTGATGACGATGGAGCCGGCAGCGAGGAAGGCCACGCCCGCTGTCACCGCCTCGATCAGGCGCAAGGGATCGGTGCGCTGCTGGTCCTCGTTCACGTTCGAGAAATCGACCAGTTCCAGCGCGACCAGCGTGAAGCAGGCCGCAGCCAGCGCGATCAGCATATGGGTGCGCAACCCCGCCGCGCGGTGCTTGGCCTCGCGCTCCCAGCCGATGATCCCGCCCAGCATGACCGCCATGACAAGGCGCAGGGTCACGACCGGCGCCGGCAGGCTCATCGGACGCTGGAATTCCGCGGCCAGTTGTTCGAGCATCGTGTCACTTCCGTGAAGCTTTTTCCTCGATGCCCGAACGCCCCTCGCGGCGATCCAGTTCATTTTCGACATCAGCAAGGGTGATGTCGCGGGCAGCCAGCATGACCAACAGATGGTAAAGCGTATCGGCGGCCTCAGCGACCAGCCTGTCGCGATCACCTTTCACCGCCTCGATGATGGCCTCGACCGCCTCCTCGCCGAATTTCTCGGCGCATTTCTCGGGGCCTTTCGACAGTAGCTTGGCGGTCCAGCTCGTCTCGGGATCGGCACCCTTGCGGGCCTCGATCGTCTCGGCAAGGCGCTGCAATCCGCTCATGTCAGCCTCACGGGGATGCCGGCGGCGGCCATGTGTTCCTTGGCCTCGCGCACGGTGAAGGTTCCGAAATGGAAGATCGAGGCGGCAAGCACCGCCGAGGCATGGCCCTCGATCACGCCCTCGGCCAGATGCTCCAGCGCGCCGACCCCGCCCGAGGCGATGACCGGCACGTTGACCGCATCGGCGACGGCGCGGGTCAGCGGGATGTTGAAGCCCGACTTGGTGCCATCGCGGTCCATGCTGGTTAGCAGGATCTCGCCCGCGCCCTTGGCGGTGACGGTGCGGGCGAACTCGACGGCGTCGATGCCGGTCGGCTTTCTGCCGCCATGGGTGAAGATTTCCCAGCGTCCGGGCGCCACGGTCTTGGCGTCGATGGCGCAGACGATGCACTGGCTGCCGAAACGGTCGGCGGCCTCGGCGATGACGTTCGGGTCCGCCACCGCGGCCGAGTTGAAGCTGACCTTGTCCGCCCCGGCCAGCAGCAGGTCGCGCACGTCCTTGTGGCTGCGCACGCCCCCGCCCACGGTCAGCGGCACGAAGCAGGCCTCGGCCGTTCGGGTGACAAGGTCGAACATCGTCCCGCGGTTTTCATGCGTGGCATGGATGTCGAGGAAACAGATCTCGTCCGCGCCGGCCGCGTCATAGGCGCGCGCCGCCTCGACCGGATCGCCCGCATCGACCAGATCGACGAAATTCACCCCCTTGACGACCCGGCCATCGGCCACGTCGAGGCAAGGGATCACCCGCGTTTTCAGCATCTCGCCCCCTTCATGCCAGCGCGCGCAGCGCCTCGCCCAGATTGATCGCGCCATCGTAAAGCGCCCGGCCCGAGATCGCACCCGCAATCACCCGCGCATCGCGCAGCGCCAGCAGGTCCTGCATCGAGCTCACCCCGCCCGAAGCGATGACCGGGATGTTCACCGCGCGGGCAAGCGCCTCGGTCGCGCTGATGTTCGGCCCCTGCATCGCGCCGTCGCGGTCGATATCGGTATAGATGATCGCGGCGACGCCGGCATCTTCGAACTGGCGGGCAAGGTCGGTCGCCAGCACATCGGTCTCCTCGGCCCAGCCCCGTGTCGCGACACGGCCGCCGCGGGCGTCGATGCCAACGGCGATCTTGCCCGGGAATGCCAGCGCTGCCTCGCGCACCAGCGACGGGTTCTCGACCGCGACGGTGCCCAGGATCACGCGGGCAAGCCCGCGTTCCAGCCAGCGCTCGATGGTCTCCATGTCGCGGATGCCGCCGCCAAGCTGGGCAGGGATCTCCACCGCGGCAAGGATCGCCTCGACCGCCTCGGCATTCACCGGATGGCCGGCAAAGGCCCCGTTCAGGTCGACGAGGTGCAGCCATTCCGCGCCGGCATCGGCAAAGGCACTGGCCTGGGCGGCGGGATCGGTGCCGAAGACGGTCGCGGCCTCCATGTCGCCGCGCAGCAGGCGCACGCAATTCCCGTCCTTGAGGTCGATGGCGGGATAAAGGATCATGGCGTCTCTCCTGTAATTGGCGTCCCTTTGCCACAGCGGCGCGCCAATCGGAAGGGGCAGGGGGGCCGCGCCGGCGCATGGGTGCTGAACGCCACGTCAGGCTTGATCGCCTCCGTGACGCCGTCCGAAGCTCCACCCATGGCCGAGACGGCCCAAGGGAGGATACCAAATGAAATCAGCGCTACTCGCCGCGCTGCTGCTGGCCGGCGTGACCGCCGCGCAGGCCCAGGGCATCGACGGCACGTTCCAGACCCAGCCGAACGATCAGGGCCAGATCGGCATGGTCCAGTTCTACGATTGCGGCGGCAAGTATTGCGGCAAGCTGGTCCGCTCCTTCGACACTTCGGGGAAGGAGATCCCTTCGAAGAATGTCGGCAGGAACATCGTCGCTGACATGACCGATCAGGGCAACGGCAAATTCGGCGGCGGCACGATCTGGGATCCCGGCTCGGACAAGACCTACAAATCCAAGATGCAACTCGACGGCAAGACGCTCGATGTCTCGGGCTGCGTCGCGGTCTTCTGCAAGACCCAAAAATGGACCCGCGCCCGCTGACAGGCCCCCGATCTTCACTGTTTCCCAAATACCCCGGGGGTCCGGGGGCAGCGCCCCCGGCTTCTCTTTCAGGGTTTCCAGCGCAGGAAATTCGCGATCAGGCGCAGCCCCACGGCCTGCGATTTCTCGGGATGAAACTGCGTGCCGACGATGTTCTCGCGTCCGACGACGGCCGTGACCGGCCCGCCGTAATCGACGGTGGCCAAAAGATGCGCGGGATCGCGCACCCGGAACTGCCAGCCATGCACGAAATAGGCGTGGTCCCCGGTCTCGATCCCGTCAAGGACAGGATGGGGGCGCAGCACCTCGAGGTCGTTCCAGCCCATATGCGGCACCTTGAGGCCCGGCCCCGAGATGGCGTCGATCTCGCCGCCGATCCAGCCCAGCCCCTCGGTGTCGCGATATTCATGCCCGATCTCGGCCAGCATCTGCATGCCGACGCAGATCCCCAGAAACGGCGTCCCGCGCGTCAGGACCGCATCCTGCAGCACCTCGACCATGCCCGGCACGGCGTCGAGCGCCGCACGGCAGGCCGGGAATGCGCCGTCGCCCGGCAGCACGATCCGGTCGGCGCGGCGCACCACCTCGGGGTCGCTGGTCACGAGCGTTTCGGCCCCGACATCGCGGCCCATCAGCGCGATCGCCTTCTCGGCCGAATGCAGGTTGCCGCTGTCGTAATCGACCAGCGCGACGCGCATCACAGCGCCCCCTTGGTCGAGGGCAGCACGCCCTCCATGCGCGGGTCCGGCTCGACCGCTTCGCGCAGGGCGCGGGCGACGGATTTGAAGGCGGCCTCGGCAATGTGATGCGCGTTCAACCCGTGCAGGCAATCCACATGCAGCGTGATCCCGCCATGGGTCGAAAGCGCCTGAAAGAACTCCCGCACCAGTTCGGTATCGAAGCTGCCGATTTTCTGGGCCGGGAAATCGACGTTCCAGACCAGATAGGGCCGCGCGGAAAGGTCAAGCGCCGTGCGGACCAGCGCGTCGTCCATCGCAAGGTGGAAGCTGCCATAGCGGCGGATGCCCCGCTTGTCGCCAAGCGCCTCGGTCAATGCGCGGCCGATCGCGATGCCGCTATCCTCGACCGTGTGGTGGTCGTCGATATGCAGATCGCCCTTGGCCCGCACGCGAAGGTCGATCAGCGAATGCCGCGCAAGCTGGTCCAGCATGTGATCGAAGAAGCCAACGCCCGTCTGGTTGTCGTATTTGCCGGTGCCGTCGAGGTTCAGTTCGACCTCGATCTGCGTCTCGGCCGTGTCGCGGGTGATGGTTGCGCGGCGCATCGTTGTCTCCGTTGGGGATCCATGGCCTTATAGGCAACCTCGCATCGACTGAAAAGTCGCGAACCCGCCCGCCGGCGAAGGGGGTGCCATGGGCATGAATGCGCGGACGCGGGCAAGGATTGCGTCGCCGTCCTTGTCATGTGGGCCGAGCGATGCGAAAAAGTCACAAACCTGTGCATTGGACGCGCGACCCGAAAGGAATACCGGCCGATGAATAATGACCTGAATGCCAGCGAAAAGCGGTTGATCGCCGCATTGGACCGTCTCGACGGCTTCATCGACCGGATGGCGGTGACAAGGGCTGCGGCCGGATCCGCCACCGAGGGCGATCCTCGCCCGGAAAACCGGGATATTTCCGATGATCTGTCGATGCTTGTCGATGAACAGGCCGAGCAGCTGGCCGAGCTTGAGGCGCGCCTTGTCGCCACTGACGAGCGCCTGAACGCGGCCGGGGACGAGATCGCCCGCCTTGCCGCCGCGAACGAGGCGCTGGCCAGCGCCAATCGCGAGTTGATCGCCTCGCAGCCCGACTCGCCCTCAGATGAGATCCGCCGCGCGCTTCAGGCCGAGATCGATTCGCTGCGCGCCACCCGTGCGGCCGAGGCGGGCCAGATGGCCGAGGTCGCCGATACGCTCGACCGCATGTTGGGCGAGGCCCCCCCGCGCCAGCAGGCCGAAGCCCCGGCCGCCGAACCCGCAGGCGCCCCGGCGGTGGTCGAGACGCCGATGCCGCTGGATGTCTCGGCAAATCCGCCGGAGGATCTGGATCTGGGGGGCGATGCCGATGCCGACCGGCGCGAGGCGGAACCCGCAACCGACGAGAACAGGGGCTGAGACATGGCAGAGGTCGAGTTCACCATCGGGCACAAATCCTACACCCTGAGCTGTCAGGCGGGCGAGGAACGCCTGCTGAAGCGGGCGGCGGCCCTCCTCGATACCGAGGCGCAGGCGATCATCGGTCAGGCCGGGCGCATGCCCGAGCCGCGCCTGCTGCTGCTTGCGGGGCTGATGCTGGCCGATCGCACCTCCTCCTTCGAGGACCGGGCGATCGCCGCTGAACGCGAGCTGGCAAGGCTCAGGAACAATCCCCAGCGGGTCGAGGTGCCGATCGTTCCGCCAAGCCTCATGGAAGGGATGGCCGAGCTTGCCGCCCGCGCCGAGGCCCTCGCCCAGAAGGCCGAGGATCAGCTGGAGCAATAGACCCCGGATCCGTCGCGATCTTCGAGGCCGCGCCCGCAGGGGCGCGGCTTTTTGCGTCCAAATTGCCCTGCGATTCTGGCTTGAACGTGTGAATCCGCAGCGTATTTCCGCCGCGAATGCCACAGAAATACCATATAACTAATTGAAAACACTTAATATTAAAAACGATAGGTTTATTCGTCTTTTTTCTTGAAATTAACGACTAACCCTGTCGTAATTGCCGATATGGGCTGCTGCCCGAAGCGATACGATAACGAGGTAATGTCACCATGATCCGTACCATTCGCGTCAACGACACCCAATTGGCACATGGCCGCGTCGTCCGCCGCCACCTTGATGGTCGCATGACGATCGTGGACGGGACCAAGCGCCTGACCGGCTATCCGCTGCGCCCCGGCTTTCTCGGGCGCTGCCTCGGGGCGAGCGCACGCAGGGCCTTCGCGGTGATGATGGCGGTCGGCGGTCTCGCGCTGCTTTCCGGCGCGGCAGAGGCCGACAATTCGCTGCTGAACGTGAGCTATGACCCCACGCGCGAGCTTTATCGCGATGTGAACGAAGCCTTCGCCGCGAAATGGGAGGCCGAGGGCAACAAGGCACCCACCATCGAGACCTCGCATGGCGGCTCGGGCGCGCAGGCGCGCTCGGTGATCGACGGGCTGAAGGCGCAGGTCGTGACGCTGGCCCTGGCCTCCGACATCGACAAGATCGCCGAAAAGGGGCTGCTGCCCGAGGATTGGCAGGCCAAGCTTCCGCATAACTCCTCGCCCTATACCTCCACCATCGTCTTCCTCGTGCGCGAGGGGAATCCCAAGGGGATCAAGGATTGGGACGATCTGGTGAAGGACGGGATCGAGGTCATCACCCCGAATCCCAAGACCTCGGGCGGGGCGCGCTGGAACTATCTGGCCGCATGGGCCTGGGCGCAGAAGAACGGGCAGGATCCGAAGGAATTCGTGGCCCAGCTCTTCAAGCATGTGCCGGTGCTGGACAGCGGGGCGCGCGGCTCGACCACGACCTTCACCCAGCGTGAGATCGGCGATGTGCTGCTTGCCTGGGAGAACGAGGCCTATCTGGCCCTGAACGAGATGGGCGAGGATCAGTTCGATATCGTGGTGCCCTCGGTTTCGATTCTGGCCGAGCCGCCGGTCGCGCTGGTCGAGAAGAACATCGCCGATGACGAGCAGAGGAAGCTGGCCGAGGGCTATCTGAACTTCCTCTACTCGCCCGAGGGTCAGGCACTGGCCTTCAAGCACTACTATCGTGCCTGGGACGAAAGCGCCGCGAACCCCGAGGACGTGAAGCGTTTCCCGAAACTGGATCTGGTGACGATCGCCGATTTTGGCGGCTGGAAGAAAGCCCAGCCCGAGCATTTCGGTGATGGGGGCGTATTCGACCAGATCTATACGGGGATGTAAGCCGATGGCGCTTGCGCTTCTCCGCACGCAGAAATCCCCCATGCCGGGCTTCGGGCTCGGCATGGGAATTACGCTGACCATGCTGTCGCTGATCGTGATCCTGCCGATCGGCGCATTGCTGGCCAAGGGGATCAGCTATGGCCCGGCCGAGGTCTGGACCGCGATCAACACGCCGCGCGTCTGGGCGGCGCTTTACCTGTCCTTCCGGCTGGCCTTCCTTGCCGCCGTGTTCAACCTGATCTTCGGCACATTGCTGGCCTGGGTGCTGGCGCGCTATGATTTTCCGGGTCGGCGCGTCGTCGACGCGCTCGTCGATCTGCCCTTTGCCCTGCCGACCGCCGTGGCCGGCATCGCGCTGACCGCGCTTTACGCCCCGAACGGGGTTTTCGGCAGCATCGCCAAGTCGATGGGCCAGAAGATCGCCTATACCGAATGGGGCATCCTGATCGCGCTGATCTTCGTGGGCCTGCCCTTCGTTACCCGCACGGTCCAGCCGGTCATCGCCGAGATCGAGAAGGAGGTCGAGGAAGCCTCGGCCACGCTGGGGGCAGGGCGCTTCTATACCCTGCGCCGGGTGATCCTGCCCTTGCTGCTGCCCGCGGCGCTGACGGGCTTTGCGCTGTCGCTGGCGCGGGCCGTGGGGGAATATGGCTCGGTCATCTTCATTGCCGGCAACCTGCCGATGAAGACCGAGATCGCGCCCTTGCTGATCGTCATCAAGCTTGAGGAATTCGATTACAACGGGGCGGCCGCGATCGGCATTGCCATGTTGTTGATCGCCTTCAGCATGCTTCTTGTCATCAACCTCATCCAGATCTGGAGCCGCCGGAGGATTGGCCATGTATGACAGGGCGTTGAGCGAGACATATTCCCTCCCCACCCAGCAGGCCCGCCCGAAATGGCGCCCCGTGACCGAGGAAAGCCCGCTGACCCGGGCGATCCTGATCGCGGTCGCGCTGGGGGGGCTTGCGCTCCTGGTCGTCGCGCCGCTGGCCGTGGTCTTTGCCGAGGCGCTGGCCAAGGGCGCGGGCGCGGCTGTCGCCTCGCTCGCCAAGCCCGAGGCTTTGTCGGCGATCAAGCTGACGCTGATCGTCGCGGCGATCTCTGTTCCCTTCAACGCGATCTTCGGGGTCGCTGCCGCCTGGACGATCACCAAGTTCGACTTCCGCGGCAAGGCCTTCCTGATCACGCTGATCGACCTGCCGTTTTCCGTCTCGCCCGTGGTGGCGGGTCTGGCGCTGGTGCTGCTTTTCGGCACCAACAGCCTGCTGGGCGGCTGGCTGGTCGCATCCGGCTTCCCGATCATCTTCGCGCTGCCGGGGATCGTTCTGGCCTCGATCTTCGTGACCTTCCCCTTTGTCGCGCGCGAACTGATCCCGGTGATGATCGAGCAGGGCCGGACCGAGGAAGAGGCGGCGCTGACGCTGGGCGCCTCGGGCTGGCGGGTCTTTTCGACCGTGACGCTGCCGAACATCAAATGGGCGCTGCTTTACGGTGTGCTGCTTTGCAATGCCCGCGCCATGGGCGAGTTCGGGGCGGTCGCCGTCGTCTCGGGCAAGATCCGCGGTCAGACCGCGACCATGCCGATCACGATCGAGATGCTCTATAACGAATATCTCTCGGTCGCCGCCTTCACGCTGGCGGGCGTGCTGGCATTGCTGGCGCTGCTGACGCTGATCCTGAAAACCGGGCTGGAATGGCGTCACGCCGATCAGCTTGCCGCCACCCGTCGTCACTGAGTTCCACGAGGTTTCCATGCATATCGAGATCGACGAAATCGCCAAGAGCTTCGGGACCACCACGGCGCTGCATCCGGTCAGCCTGCCGATCCCCTCGGGGGCGCTGGTCGCGCTGCTGGGGCCGTCTGGTTCGGGCAAGACGACCCTGCTGCGCATCCTTGGCGGGCTGGAATTCCCGACCTCGGGGCGGGTGCTTTTCGACGGGCAGGACGCGACCGGGCTTTCCGTGCAGGAGCGCCGGGCGGGCTTTGTCTTCCAGAGCTATGCGCTGTTCCGCCACATGACCGTCTTCGAGAACATCGCCTATGGCTTGCGCGCACGCCCGCGCCGGACCCGGCCGCCCGAGGCCGAGATCGAGCGGCGGGTGACGAAGCTCCTGGACCTGATCCAGTTGCCGCAGATCGCCAAGCGCTTCCCGAACCAGCTTTCGGGCGGGCAGAGGCAGCGCGTGGCGCTGGCCCGCGCTTTGGCGATCGAGCCGCGGATGCTGCTTCTGGACGAGCCTTTCGGCGCGCTCGACGCCCGCGTCCGCAAGGAGCTGCGCCACGGATTGCGCGAGATCCATGACACGACCGGGCTGACCACGGTTTTCGTGACCCATGACCAGGACGAGGCGATGGAGCTTGCCGACCTTGTCGTCGTGATGTCGATGGGCAAGATTGAGCAGGTCGGGCGTCCGCAGGACATCCGCGCGCGCCCGGCGACGCCTTTCGTGCGCGAGTTCATCGAGGCCTGACCCGAGGCGCGCGCCCCGCCGCGCTGCCCTAGGGGTATTTGAAGAAACGGTGAAACCGGGATGCGGCTTGCGTCCCGGTCTTTCCTTGTCCCCGGGCGGTTCCTTTGCTGTTTGCAGGCGGGTCCATGCTCTCTAGGCTGTGCGGGGACACAGCGGAGCCGCCGAATGGACGCCTTCCCCCATCTGAAGATCCTGATCAGCCTGATCCTTGGCCTTTCCATCGCCCGCGTGCTTTCGGGCCTGTCGCGAAGGGTGCAGCAGCCCTCGCGCACCGAGGGGATGTTCGCCCAGATCGTCTGGTCGGCGGTCCTGCTGCTTTCCGCCGTGCATTTCTGGTGGTGGGAATTTGCGCTGAAAGGCCTCGGGACATGGCATTTCGGGGAATATGTCTTCGTGCTGTCCTATGCCTCGCTCTATTTCCTGATGGCGACCCTGCTTTATCCTGATGCCATTGCCGGCCATGAGGAGAGCGAGCAGTTCTTCATCCTGCGCCGCCACTGGTTCTTCGGGCTTTTCGCGCTGTCCTTCGCCTTCGATGCCATCGACACGCTGATCAAGGGTGAGGCCCATTGGCAGGAACTGGGCCAGCTTTATCCCCTGCGCCTTGCGACCGGCCTGGTCATCGCGATCCTTGCGATGCGGGCGGGGCGCGCGGGACGGATCGCGGCCCTCGGGCTGTTCTGGCTTCTCCTCGATATCGGCTGGATCGCGCTACGCTACGACGCTCTCGGCTGAGTGCGCGCGGGGTCTTTTCGTCACGCTTGCGGGCCTGTATGGCGATGAGCTTTCCGCCACAGGAGCATTCATGGAACGTATTCTCGAACGCAGCCTTTTCGCCAGCCGATGGCTGATGGCCCCGATGTATATCGGCCTCGCGCTGGCGCTCTTGATCCTGCTCTGGGCCTTTGCGCTGGAGCTGTGGCACCTCGTCTCGTTGCTGCCGGCAATGACGGTGAATGATGCGGTCCTGGGCATCCTTGCGCTGATCGACCTGAGCCTTGCCGCGAACCTGCTGCTGATCGTGATCTTCTCGGGCTACGAGAATTTCGTCAGCCGCATGGACCTGCATGACCATGAGGACCGGCCCGACTGGCAGGGCGAGGTCGATTTCTCGGGGTTGAAGCTGAAGCTCGTTGCCTCGATCGTCGCGATCTCGGGGATCCACCTGCTGAAGATCTTCATGGATGTCAGCAAGTATGCGCCCGAGAGCATCAAGTGGATGGTGGTGATCCATCTGGTCTTCGTCATCTCGGGCGTGCTGCTGGCGACGATGGACTGGATCGCCAACCACGCGAAGACCCTGAAGAAGCCGGGGGGCGCCAAGGGCTGAGCAGGGCGTCGGGGGCGGCGCGTTCGAGGGCGCGCCTTTTTCCGCTGTTCCCGACGCAGCGATTTTCGCTTTCGGATGGCGGGAACCCTTGCGACTTTGCCCGCCATGGCTATAACCCCGGACGATTTATCAGCCGCCAGCCCGAGGACGCCGCCATGCCGAAGAGAACCGATATCAAATCCATCCTGATCATCGGCGCGGGACCCATCGTCATCGGTCAGGCCTGCGAGTTCGACTATTCCGGGGCTCAGGCCTGCAAGGCGCTGCGCGAGGAAGGCTACCGGGTCATCCTGGTGAACTCGAACCCGGCGACGATCATGACCGACCCGGAAATGGCCGATGCGACCTATATCGAGCCGATCACCCCCGAGATGGTCGAGAAGATCATCGCCAAGGAACGTCCCGACGCATTGCTGCCGACCATGGGCGGGCAGACGGGCCTGAACACCGCGCTGGCACTGGCCGATGCGGGGGTGCTGAACCGCTACGGGGTCGAGCTGATCGGGGCCCAGCGCGCCGCGATCGAGATGGCCGAGGACCGGAAGCTGTTCCGCGAGGCGATGGACCGGATCGGGCTCGAGAACCCACGCGCGACCATCGTTGCGGCGCCGAAACATGCGAATGGCAAATACGACATTCAGGCCGGCATCGCGCAGGCCCTGGCCGACCTCGAAGAGATCGGCCTGCCCGCGATCATCCGCCCCGCCTTTACCCTTGGCGGCACCGGGGGCGGCGTCGCCTACAACCGCGACGATTATGAGCGCATCGTGCGCTCGGGGCTGGAAGCCTCGCCCGTGGCGCAGGTTCTGGTCGATGAGAGCCTGCTCGGCTGGAAGGAATACGAGTTCGAGGTGGTGCGCGACCGCGCCGACAACGCGATCATCGTCTGCTCGATCGAGAACGTCGATCCGATGGGCGTCCATACCGGCGACTCGATCACCGTGGCACCGGCGCTGACGCTGACCGACCGCGAATACCAGCGGATGCGGAACGGCTCGATCGCGGTCCTGCGTGAGATCGGCGTGGAGACCGGCGGCTCGAACGTGCAATGGGCGGTGAACCCCAAGGACGGCCGCATGGTCGTGATCGAGATGAACCCGCGCGTCTCGCGTTCCTCGGCGCTGGCCTCGAAGGCCACGGGCTTCCCGATCGCCAAGGTCGCGGCGAAGCTGGCCGTCGGCTATACGCTGGACGAGCTCGACAATGACATCACCAAGGTGACGCCGGCCTCGTTCGAGCCCTCGATCGACTATGTTGTGACCAAGATCCCGCGCTTTGCCTTCGAGAAATTCCCCGGCTCGAAGCCCGAACTGACCACGGCGATGAAATCGGTGGGCGAGGTCATGGCGATCGGCCGCACCTTCCACGAGTCGCTGCAAAAGGCCCTGACCTCGATGGAGAACGGGTTGACCGGGCTTGATGATATCGAGATCCCCGGCTCGCCCGAGAAATCTGCGATCATCAAGGCGATCAGCGCCCAGACCCCCGACCGGCTGCGCCTGATCGCGCAGGCCATGCGCCACGGTCTGACCGATGACGAGATCGGCCATGCGACCGCCTTCGATCCGTGGTTCCTCGCCCGCATCCGCGAGATCGTCGAGGCCGAGAACGAGATCCGCGCGAACGGCCTGCCGAGCGGAGTCGAGGGGCTGCGCAAGCTCAAGATGATGGGCTTCACCGATGCCCGCCTCGCCGCGCTTTCGGGCCGGACCGAGACGCAGGTGCGCCAGTCGCGCCGCGCCCATGACCTGCATCCGGTCTTCAAGCGCATCGACACCTGCGCCGCCGAGTTCGAGGCCCAGACCCCTTACATGTATTCGACCTACGAAGCCCCGGCGATGGGCGATGTGGAAAACGAGGCCCGCCCCAGCGACCGCAAGAAGGTCGTCATCCTCGGCGGCGGCCCGAACCGGATCGGGCAGGGGATCGAGTTCGATTATTGCTGCTGCCATGCCTGTTTCGCGCTGACCAAGGCCGGCTACGAAACGATCATGGTCAACTGCAACCCCGAGACCGTCTCGACCGATTACGACACCTCGGACCGGCTCTATTTCGAACCGCTGACGCTGGAGCACGTGCTGGAGATCCTGCGCATCGAGCAGGAGAACGGCACCCTTCACGGCGTCATCGTCCAGTTCGGCGGCCAGACCCCCCTGAAGCTCGCGAATGCGCTGGAGGCGGAGGGCATCCCGATCCTCGGCACCACGCCCGATGCGATCGACCTCGCTGAGGACCGCGAGCGGTTCCAGAAGCTCCTGAACGACCTTGGCCTGAAGCAGCCGGTCAACGGCATCGCCAGCACCGACGCGCAGGCGGTCGAGATCGCGGCCGAGGTTGGCTTCCCGCTGGTCATCCGCCCCTCCTATGTCCTTGGCGGCCGCGGGATGGAGATCGTGCGCGACATGGAGCACCTGAACCGCTATATCCGCGAGGCCGTACAGGTTTCCGGCGACAGCCCGGTCCTGCTCGACAGCTATCTCTCGGGCGCGATCGAGGTCGATGTGGACGCGCTTTCGGACGGCACCACCGTCCATGTCGCGGGCATCATGGAGCATATCGAGGAAGCCGGCGTCCATTCCGGCGACTCTGCCTGCTCGCTGCCGCCCCACACGCTGGACGCCGCCACCATCGCCGAGCTGAAACGCCAGACCGAGGCCATGGCCAAGGCGCTGAACGTGGTCGGCCTGATGAACGTGCAATTCGCGCTGAAAGATGGCGAGATCTACGTCCTCGAGGTGAACCCCCGCGCCTCGCGCACCGTGCCCTTCGTCGCCAAGGCGACCGACAGCGCCATCGCCTCGATCGCCGCCCGGCTGATGGCGGGCGAGCCGATGTCGAACTTCCCCGCGCGCGAGGCCTATCCCGCCGGCGTCGGCCCCGAGACGGCGCTGCCCTTTGCCGATCCGCTGACGCTCGCGGATCCGAACACGCCTTGGTTCAGCGTCAAGGAGGCGGTGCTGCCCTTCGCCCGCTTCCCCGGCGTCGACACGCTGCTTGGCCCGGAGATGCGCTCGACCGGCGAGGTCATGGGATGGGACCGCAGCTTCGCCCGCGCCTTCCTCAAGGCGCAGATGGGTGCGGGCACCCATCTTCCCGAAAGCGGGCTGGTCTTCATCTCGGTCAAGGATGCCGACAAGTCCGAGGCTCTGGCCGAGGCGGCACGCGACCTGACCGCCATGGGCTTCACCCTTGTCGCAACGGGGGGCACCGCCCGGTTCCTGCGCGAGGCGGGGGTCGAGACCGAGTTGGTCAACAAGGTCTATGAGGGCCGTCCGAACATCGTCGACCGCCTGAAGAACGGCGAGATCGTCATGGTCCTGAACACGACCGAGGGCGCACAGGCCATCGCCGATTCGCGCGAGATCCGCGCCGTCGCGCTGAACGACAAGATCCCCTATTACACCACTGCCGCCGGCAGCATCGCCGCGGTCGCGGCGATCCGGTCGCGGGGCGAGGGAGAGGTCGGCGTCCGCTCGCTTCAGGCCTGATCCCGCGACAGGCGACAGGATCCTTCAAGAAGGGCTTCCCATGCGGGAGGCCCTTTCTGATTCCGCCCCCGGCTCATTTTCCCCGCCGCCCGCTTCGTTTCACCGTTTTTCAAATACCCATGCGACGCCTCGGATCGCGGCAGGTTTTCCCGCGGCGCGGACCGGAATGAAAAACATGACCGGCCCCTTATCTTATTCCAGCTATTGACTGACGGCTCCAACCCGGCAAATCTCGCGCTAGCGGGTTTGTCCAGAGGCTGAAAATGTCGTGGATTTCGTCCCTTTTTTCGCAGTCGCCTGAAATCGCATTGTTTCTCTCGCTGGCCGGAGGCTACTGGATCGGGGCGTTCCGGTTCGGGAAATTCCAGCTTGGCGGCGTTGCCGGCTCTCTGCTGGTCGCGGTTCTTCTCAGCCTATTCGGGGTGCATATCGACAACGGGGTGAAATCCCTGCTGTTCGCTCTATTCATTTATGCGGTCGGCTATGAAAGCGGTCCGCAATTCTTTCGTTCGCTGGGCCGGCAAAGCCTGCGCGAAATCGCGATGGCGGCATTCCTTGCCGTCAGCGGATTGCTGACTGTCATTCTCCTCGCGCGCATCTTCGGGCTCGACAAGGGGCTTGCGGCGGGCGTCGCCGCAGGCGGGCTGACCCAATCCGCCATCATCGGAACCGCAAGCTCGGCCATCGCGAAGCTGGGGCTGGCCGCGGACGAGGTGCAG